>ERZ1066117.60-NODE-60-length-136897-cov-40.532570_pt1 | contig 136897 bp, 105 predicted proteins | sample MGYA00382764_ERZ1066117 | MGnify/ENA primary metagenome ERZ1066117 (study PRJEB33369, sample SAMEA5778347) | biofilm metagenome | biome: Industrial cooling water; feature: Water cooling tower basin; material: Biofilm | place: United Arab Emirates | collected...
ACTGGGACGCAGGCGGGGTGGGGGCCATGGCTCGCGCGCAGGCGCCCGCATGCCCGTTGGTCGCGCGATACAAGATGTCTTTCGAGACATGGCTTCATCGACATGCGGGCGCCGAGCACGAGTCATGGCGGGGACCCGCCGACCGCGAGGGACCCGGCTTCGTCGGCCCCCGCCCGCCGGCCCAGGCCTGTGCGCCCCGCGTCGATGCCCAGCGCCAACCCGTGCCGGCCGAGCCCCGCGTCGATGCCCAGCGCCAACCCGTGCCGGCCGAGCCTCGCGCCGACCCGGCGGGCTGGACGCGGCGCCGGGCTTCGTCGTGGTAGAGTGGGGGGATGAGGATCGATGAGCTCGCGGCGCGGCTGCGGCCGTACGAGACGGCGAGCGACCGCTGCGTGCCGCCGGGGTTCTTCATGGTCGCGCGGCTCGACGGGCGCGGGTTCTCGCGGCTCACCCAGGAGCGGCGGCCGGACTTCGAGCGGCCGTTCGACGTCCGCTTCCGCGACATGATGATCGCCGCGGCCCAGCACCTGATGAGCGGGTGCGGGTTCTCGGTCGTCCACGCGCATGTGCAGAGCGACGAGATCTCGCTGCTGTTCCACCCCGGGGAGCGGGCCTTCGGCCGCAAGCTGCGCAAGTTCCACTCGGTGCTCGCGGGGGAGGCGAGCGCGCGGCTGACCCTGCTGCTCGGCGAGCTGGCGGCGTTCGACTGCCGGGTGTCCGAGCTGCCGAGCGCCGAGCTGGTCGGGCAGTACTTCGTGTGGCGCAGCGAGGACGCGGCGCGCAACGCCCTGGCCGCGCACTGCTACTGGGCGCTGCGCTCGGACGGGTGCGGCGAGCGCGAGGCGACCGCCGCGCTCGCGGGGCTCGCGGCCGAGGCCCGGCACGAGCTGCTGCACCGCCACGGGATCCACTTCGGCGACCTGCCGGCGTGGCAAAAGCGCGGGGTCGGGCTCGCGTGGGAGGCCAGCCCGACGACCGAGGCCGGGCAGCGGCGCCGGATCGGCGTCGGCGACGAGCTGCCGCTGCGCGAGGCCTACGCCGCGCTGGTCCGCGCGAGGCTGGCCGCGGCGCTCGCGGAGGCCGGAGAGGCGCCCGCGGGCGGGGACGTCGCGCCCGGTCGATGAGGGTTCGCACGCGCGTGACCCCACCGTGACGGGGCCAAGCGGTGCCACCCTTGCGGGGCCATGGAGCGCACCGCCTCGCAATCGCTGTTCGACCCGACCGAGGAGCACCGCATGCTGCGGCAGATGGTCGCGGACTTCGCCGCGCGCGAGGTCGACCCGCAAGCGGCCGAGCACGACCGGCTCGGGGTGCTCAACGTGCCGCTGTTCCGCCGGCTCGGCGAGCTCGGCCTGCTCGGCATCACGATCCCCGAGGCCGACGGCGGCGCGGGCATGGACGCGGTCGCGGCGGTGATCGTCCACCACGAGCTCGCCAAGTACGACCCGGGCTTCACGCTGGCGTACCTCGCCCACGCGATGCTGTTCGTCAACAACTTCTACCACTGCTCGAACGCGGCGCAGCGGCGGCGGTACCTGGCGAAGGTGATCTCGGGCGAGTGGGTCGCGGGGATGGGCATGACCGAGCCGGGCGCCGGGACCGACGTGCTGGCGATGACGACGACGGCGGCGCGCGACGGCGACCGCTGGGTGCTGAACGGCACCAAGACGTACATCACCAACGGCTGCGAGGGCTTCTGCTTCCAGGTGTACGCGAAGGTCGACGGCCGGATCACGGCGTTCGTGGTCGACCGCGACTGCCCTGGTTTTCGGACCAGCAACCACATCGACAAGCTCGGGATGCGCGGGTCGACGATGGCCGAGCTGATCTTCGAGGACTGCCGCGTGCCGGCCGAGAACCTGCTCGGCGAGGTCGGCAGCGGGCTGGTGCACATGATGCGCAACCTCGAGATCGAGCGGCTGACGCTCGCGGCGATGAGCGTCGGGATCGCCGACCGCTGCGTCGAGATCATGGTCCGCCACGCGCACGAGCGGCAGGCGTTCCGCCAGAGCATCAACCGCTTCGGCCAGATCCAGCGCTACATCGGCGACGGCTACGCGATGACCGAGGCCGCCAAGTGCCTGGTCTACAACGTCGCCCGCGACATCGGCCCCGACCTGCGCAATCGGATCGGGTCCGACGCGGCCAAGCTGTTCGCCGCGCCGGTCGGCAAGACGGTCGCCGACTACGCGATGCAGGTGATGGGCGGCTCGGGCTACTGCAAGGAGTACCCGGTCGAGCGGCTGTGGCGCGACGCGAAGCTGCTCGAGATCGGCGGCGGCACGATCGAGGCCCACCAGAAGAACCTGACCAAGGACCTGACCGACCAGCTCGTCCGCGAGAAGTGAGGATGAGGATCGGGGCAGGCCGCGCAGGAACGGGGGGTCACGAGATCGCCCGGCGCATCTTCTTCACTTTGACCGCGGACGCCGGCGCACCAGACTGACCTTCACAATGACCAGCCGACTCTCCTTCGAGGTAGTGGCCTTCGAGGTCATTGCGTTCTATCCGGTGGCGCCGCCGCCGGACGGTGACGTACCGTCAACCGGGCTGCCCGGGCCGCGCGATGAGCGCGCCGGCGGGGACAGCGTGGATCCGAGCGCCGCGCCGGCGGACGACGGCGACCACTGACGGTCAGGGGACGAGGGTCCGCAGGCTGTCGACGGCGTGGACCGGGGCGCGGTCGCCGGCCATCAGGTGGGCGATCGCGCCGTAGACGAGGCGCTGGCTGTCGACGCGGCTCTTGCCCGCGAACACCGGCGAGGTGACGACGATCGAGAAGTGGCCGCCGCCGCCGAACACGTCGATGTCGGCGCCGGGGATCTTGGCGGCGATCGCCTCGCGGATCGCGTCGGTGACCGAGCCCTGGAAGTCCGTCGGGTGGTGGGAGCTCATGCGGCGGTTATATCTCAGGCCGGCTCGCCCGTGATCTTGACCTCGAGCTCGAGCGCGACGCCGTGGACCTCGCGCACGCGGGCGCGGACGAGGTCGATCAGGGCGAGCAGGTCCGACGCGCGCGGCTCGGGGACGTCGGGGCCGGGGCGCTCGACGACCAGCCAGTTGGCGTGGACCGGGCTGACGACGGCGGCGCCGATCCGCGTGCCCTTGAGGCCGGCGGCCTCGATCAGGCGGCCGGCGAAGTCGCCGGGCGGGTTCTTGAAGGTGCTGCCGTTGTTGGCGACGCCGGTCGGCTCGCGCTGGCGCCGGCGCTCGCGCAGGCCGGCGACGTCGGCCTCGATCTCGGCGCGCGGGCGCGGCCACAGGCGCAGCGTGGCGCCGACGACGATCTCGTCGGGCGGGAGGTCGGAGCCGCGGTAGCGGAAGCCGCAGGCGGCGTGGTCGCGGGCGACGGCGGCGCCGTCGAGGCGCAGGCTGCGGACCTCGGTGACGACCCTGGTGAACTCGCCGAGGTAGGTGCCGGCGTTCATGATCAGGCCGCCGCCGACGCTGCCGGGGACGCCGCCGAGGAACTCGAGGCCGCCGAGCTGCCAGTCGGTCGCGTGGAGCAGCAGGCGGCCGGTCGTCGCGCCGGCCTCGACCTCGACGCGGCACGGGTCGGCGAGCGCGTCGGGGCGGTCGACCCGGTTCATGCGGCCGAGGTTGACCACGACGCCGCGGATCCCGCCGTCGCGGACGAGCAGGTTCGAGCCGCCGCCGACGAAGGTGACCGGGACGGCGAGGGCGCGGCAGCGGGCGAGCAGGAGCTGCAGGGCGCGCGCGTCGGCGGGGCGGGCCCACAGGTCGGCCGGGCCGCCGAGGCGCAGGGTGGTGTGGCGCGCCATCGGCTCGTCGGGCCTCAGCTCGAGCGCGGCGGGCGGGAGGTCGAGCGCGCCGAGGTCGGCGAGGAGCTGCTGACCGCGCGTGGTCATGCCGGGCGGCTGGCGAGGAGCGCGGCGAGCTCGCGGCTGACGTGGGTGATGTTGCCCGCGCCGAGCGTGATGATCAGGTCGCCGGGACATGCCCCGTGGGCCAGGTGCTCGGCGAGGCCGGCGACCGGGCGGTGGAGCTCGACCGGGCGATCGGGCCGGCGCGCGCGCAGGGCCTGCTCGAGGCGCTCGACGGTCGCGCCGGGGATCGGGGCCTCGCCGGCGGGGTAGATGTCGGTCAGCACGACGAGGTCGGCGGCGTCGAGGCTGGCGGCGAAGCCCTCGAGGTGGGCGCGGACCCGGGTGTAGCGGTGGGCCTGGAAGACGGCGACGAGGCGGCGGTCGGGGTAGCCGATCCGCGCGCCGGCGAGGGTCGCCTTGACCTCGGTCGGGTGGTGGCCGTAGTCGTCGACGACCATGACGCCGCCCGCCGAGCCGCGGACGGTGAAGCGGCGCTGGACGCCGGTGAAGCCGGAGAGGGCAGCGGAGACGACGGCGGTGGCGAGGCCGTGGTACTCGCAGACGGCGATCGTGGCGAGCGCGTTGAGGACGTTGTGCACGCCCGGCATGTGCAGGGTGAACGCGCCGAGGTCGCGGCCGTGGGCGACGGCGCGGAAGTGGGTGACCGGGCCCTCGTGGCGGACGTCGACGGCGACGTAGTCGGCGGCGCGGTCGAAGCCGTAGGTGACGACCCGCTTGGTCACGCGCGGCAAGATCGCGGCGGCGTTCGGGTCGTCGAGGCAGACGACCGCGAGGCCGTAGAACGGGACGCGGTTGGCGAACCCGGCGAACGCGTCCTGCAGGCGCGCCATGCTGCCGTAGTGGTCCATGTGCTCGTCGTCGATGTTGGTGACGACGGCGACCGTCGGGGTCAGCATCAGGAAGCTGCCGTCGCTCTCGTCGGCCTCGGCGACGAGGATGTCCGAGGAGCCGAGCCGGGCGTTGCTGCCGAGCGCGTTGAGCTTGCCGCCGATCACGACGGTGGGGTCGAGGCCGCCGGCGTGCAGGGCGGTGGCGACGAGGCTGGTGGTGGTCGTCTTGCCGTGCGAGCCGGCGATCACGACGCCCTGCTTGAGGCGCATCAGCTCGGCGAGCATCTCGGCGCGCGGGATGACGGGGATCTTGCGCGCGCGCGCGACCGCGACCTCGGGGTTGTCGGGCTTGACGGCGGAGCTGACGACGACGACGTCGGCGTCGCCGAGGTGCGCCGCGTCGTGGCCGCGGTGGATGACCGCGCCGAGGTCGACGAGGCGCCGGGTGGTCTCGGAGTCGGCGAGGTCGGTGCCGGTGACGCGGTAGCCGAGGTTGAGCAGGACCTCGGCGATCCCGCTCATGCCGATCCCGCCGATGCCGACGAAGTGAATGTGTGTGTCGCTCTTGCGGAACATGCCGGGCGTGGCGGGCGAGTGTAAAGGTTTTGCCGCGCGCGCGGCACGGGCCGGTCGCGAGCGGGGGCCGCGCTCGGCCGCCGGGCGAGAAACGTGGCCCGCGCCCGGGATTATTTCGCGGCCGGGTGTGCTATGCGGGCGCCATGTCCGAATTCGCGCGACGCGTGGCAAACGGCCTGGGACCCTGGTTCCTGCAGCACCAGCGCGACCTGTCCTGGCGGCGGACCCGCGACCCGTACGCGATCTGGGTCAGCGAGATCATGCTGCAGCAGACCCGGGTCGAGACGGTCGAGTCGTACTTCGAGGGGTTTTTGCGGCGGTTCCCCGACGTCGGGTCGCTCGCCGCGGCCGACGAGTCGCAGGTGCTCGCGGCGTGGAGCGGGCTCGGGTACTACCGCCGGGCCCGGCTGCTGCACGCGGGCGCCAAGTACGTGGCGAGCGAGCTCGGCGGGGCGCTGCCGGACAGCGCGGAGAAGCTGCGGAAAATTCCGGGGGTCGGGAAGTACACCGCCGGCGCGATCGCGTCGATCGCGTTCGAGCGGCCGTCGGCGCTGGTCGACGGCAACGTCGCGCGCGTGCTGTCGCGGCTGCAGGCGATCGAGGACCCGAAGCTGCAGGACGCGGGCGCCGCGGGCCACTGGACGCTGGCGCAGCAGATCGTCGAGGCGGGCTCGCCGAGGGTGCTCGCGCAGGCGCTGATGGAGCTCGGGGCGACGGTGTGCACGCCGGTGCAGCCGAAGTGCCTGGTGTGCCCGGTGCGCAGCGAGTGCGCGGCGCACAGGAAGGGGCTGCAGGACGTGATCCCGGCGCCGAAGAAGCGGGCGCCGTCGCCGCGGCAGGACCTGTGGGCGGTCGCGGTGCGCCACCGCGGGCGGGTGCTGATCGAGCGCCGGCCGTCCGAGGGGCTGCTGGCGGGGATGTGGTGCCTGCCGCTGATCGAGCGCGCCGAGGGCGGGGAGCGGGCGACGCCGGCCGAGGTCGCGGCGGCGACCGGGGTGACGGTGCAGGCGATCGAGACGTTCGCCGAGCCGGTCAAGCACGTGTTCACGCACCGGGTCTGGGTGATGTGGCCGTGCCGCGGCGAGGCCGATCCGGCTGCCGAGATGGCGCAAGAGACAGGGCGCAAGGGCCAGGCCGAGACGCTGTGGATCGCGCCCGGGGAGCGGCCGGTCGGCGGGATCCCGCGGCTGACCGAGAAGCTGCTCGAGCGGATCGGCTACTGAGGCGGCGCCCGGCCGCCCGCGCGGGCGGGCCGCTCGCCGCGAGGTCGACTGGACGGCGCGGCGATCTTCTTCACGGTTGTAGCGGAGGTGTCCATGTTCTCCGATCTACTGTCGACCGCGTGGTGGGTGCTGCTGCTGCGCGGGCTGATGTTCGTCGCGTTCGGGCTGGTCGCGCTGGTGTCGCCGGAGATCACGCTGATGTCGCTGACGCTGGTGTTCGCGGCGTTCGCGTTCGTCGAGGGGATCTTCCAGCTCGGCGCGGCGCTCGCGGGGCGGTTCCCGCTCGAGCACCGCTGGCTGCCGCTGCTCGAGGGGCTGACGGGGATCGCGTTCGGGGCGCTGACGTTCATGGCGCCGGCGATCACGGCGCTGGTGCTGCTGATGTACATCGCGGCCTACGCGATCGTGACGGGGGTGCTGCGGATCGTGATGGCGATCCGGCTGCGCGAGGAGCTCGAGGGCGAGTGGCTGCTCGGGCTCAGCGGGCTGGCCGGGGTGATCTTCGGGGTGCTGATGATGGCGATGCCGGCGGTCGGGGCGCTGGCGGTGATGGTGTACATCGGGGTGTGGGGGCTGGTGGTCGGGCTGGCGCTGCTGCTGCTGGCGTTCCGCGTGCGGCAGCTCGGGCGCGGGGCCGCGGGGGCCGGGTGGCACAGCGGGCAGTCGCAGCCGGTGTGAGGCCCGGACGGGGAGAGAGAGCCCGTCAGTACTCGATCGCGGCCAGGCGGCAGTCGGCCTCGACCTGCTCGTAGTCCTCGCGGTGGGCCGCCAGCGTCTCGCAGGCCGTGCGCAGGAACGACTCGACCGTCGTCGGGAACAGCTTGACCCGGCCGTCGCGGCCGGCGGTGACCAGGCGGCGGCCGTCGGGCGAGAACTCCGCGTGGTTGATCGCCGCCGCGTGGCCCTGCAGCGTCGCCAGCAGCTCGAAGCTGCTCGCGTCCCACAGCTTGGCGGTGTTGTCGGACGACGCGGTGACGAGGTGGCGGCCGTCGAACGAGAACGACGCGTGCAGCAGCGAGGCCGAGTGGCCCTGCAGGGTGGCGAGCAGGCGCGAGCGGACGCCGACGGTGTCGAGCTCGTAGACCCACGCGTCGCGGGCGGTCGCGAGCACGAGGCGGGCGCCGTCGCGCGAGAACTCGGCCGAGGCGATCGCGCCGGACGCCGGGTCGATCGTCTCGAGCTCGGTGCCGTAGCGGGCGGCCCACAGCTTGACCGTGTGGTCGGCGCTGAGGGTGACGACGGTCTCGCCGTCGGGCGAGAACACGACGCGGTCGATCGGCGCGCTGTGGCCGGCGAGCTCGGCGATGAACTTCGGACCGTCGATGTCGAACAGCTGGGCGCCGTTGCTGTCGCGGCTGGCGAACACGACGTAGCGGCCGCCGGGGGCGAAGCCGGCGACGCTCTGCAGGCCGCGGGTGCCCTGCCAGGGCTCGCCGAGCTGGCGGCCGTCGCCGGCGTCCCACGTGCGGATGGTGTCGTCGGCGCCGGCGGACACGACCTTGCGGCCGTCGCGGGTGAAGGTGGCCGAGAGGACAGGTCCTGCGTGGGTGAGCGCGGCGAGGTGCTCGCCGGTCGAGCTGTCCCACAGGCGCAGGGTCGAGTCGTCCTCGGCCCAGGTGAGGAGGCGGGCCGAGCCGTCGCCGGCGAACACGGCGGCGACGACCGGGCCGGCGTGACCCTCGAGCGCGCGGACGACCTTGGTGCCGACGGGGTCCCACAGGCGGGCGGTCTTGTCGTCGCTGGTGGTGACGAGGCGGGAGCCGTCGGGCGAGTAGCGGGCGAGCCGGACGGAGGCGACGTGGCCCTTGAGGGTCGGGACCGCGTTGGTCAGCGAGCCGTCCCACAGGCGGGCGGTGTTGTCGTCGCCGATGGTGAGGATCCGGGCGCCGTCGGGCGCGAACACGGCCGAGCGGACGCGGGCCGTGTGGCCCTCGAGCGTCGTGATCGGCTGGCCGCTCGAGCTGTTCCACAGGCGCGCGGTCTCGTCGTCGCTGGCGGTCAGCACGCGCGCGCCGTCGGGCGAGAACATGACCGATTGAACCTGTCCCGTGTGACCGGTCAGCGTCGCGATCGGCGCGCCCGTGGCGGCGTCCCACAGCTCGACGGTCGGCTCGTCGACGACGGTGGCGACGCGGCGGCCGTCGGGCGACAGCGCGGCGAGGCGGATCGGGCCGGGCCCGCTCAGCGTCGTCAGGCGGTCGCCGGCGGCCGACCACACGGTCGCGGTCCGGTCGTCGCTCCACGTCAGGAGGCGCTCGCCGTCGGCCGAGAAGTTGACCCCGCGGACGGTGCCCTGGTGCTGGGCGGTCGCGACCGGGGTGCCGGCGACGGACCACAGGCGGACGGCGTCGTCGTCGCCGACGGTGACGACGCGGTCGCCGAGCGGCGGGAACACGACGCGGGTCACCGGCGCGGCGTGGCGGCGGAGCTGCAGCTCGAGGGCGCCGGTCGCGGAGTCGAACAGGCGGGTGACGCCGTCGACGCCGCCGGTGGCGACCAGCGGGGCGGCGTCGGCGACGGCGACCGCGGAGACCGGGCCGCTCAGGGCGCGCGGCAGGTCGCGCCGGTTGCCCGTGCGGACGTCGAGCAGGTGGGCGCCGCGCTCGACGCCGACGTAGTAGACGGTGTAGCCGCCGTCGGACATGCCCGCGAGCATCCGCGCCGGCGGGACGGCGACGTTCTTGTAGGTGCCGTTGACCTCGCCGGAGGCGGCGTTCCACAGGCGCGCGGTCCGGTCGGCGCCGACGGTGAACAGGCGGGCGTCGTCGCGCGAGAACATGGCCAAAAGGACAGGCGCGCCGTGGTCGAAGGTGCGGATCGTCCGGCCGGACACGGCGTCCCACAGGTGCGCGGTGTGGTCCTTGCTGGCGGTCACCACGCGGGTGCCGTCGTGCGAGAACTCGGCGTGATGGACCGCGTCGGCGTGGCGCAGCACGATCGGCCGCTGGACCGGGGTCGCGACCGCGGCGGCGAGGCCCTGCATCACCCGCGGCGGGACCTCGCGGCCGCGGGCGAGCGCGCTGCCGGCGGCCTTGATCGCGGTCCGCAGCGCCTCGCGCTCCTTGCCGACCTGCTGGGCGAGCAGCAGCGCCTCGGCGCCCTTGCGCTCGAGCGCGGCCTCCTCGCGGGCGCGCTCGCTGAGGCGGGTCAGCAGGTCCCTGCGCTGCTCGGCGACGACGAACTGCCAGACGGTGACGGCGAGCAGGGCGCCGAGGGTGGCGACGGTGCCGGTGAGGATCGAGATCGTGCGGCGCTGCGAGACGGCGCCCTCCTCGGCGCGCTCGCGCCGCTCGCGCTCGATGTCGGCGCGGTAGCGCTCCTTCTCGGCGCGGCGCTGCTCCTCGAGCGCGGCGAGGCGGGCCTGCTCCTGCTGGCGCGCGGCCTCCTCGAGGCGGTGGCGGGCCTCGGCCTCGCGGCGGGCGACGTTGAGGCCGGCGAGCAGGAACTCGTGGTCGCCGAGGGTGAGGTCGCTGCGGCCGTGCGACCAGGCGAGCGCGTCCTCGAGGGCCGCGCCGCGCAGCAGGTAGTCGTCGAGGCGGCCGGACGCGACCCACCGCTCGACCAGCTCGGCGAGCCGCTGCTCCTTCTCCTTCTCGCGCAGCCACTTGTGGTCGTAGACCTCGGCGAACACGAGGTTGCGGACGCGCAGCAGGATCTCGCCCTGATCGGCGCGCGTCTCGGCGGCGAGGCCCGTCAGGCGCAGCTCGATCTGCACCGGGTTGTTCGGCTCGGCCGGCGCGCGCTCGCCGTTGAGGATCCGGCGGTAGAGGTGCAGCATCTGCCGCGCGCGCCCGCGCGACGGGCTGGTGTCGAGCCGCTTCTCGGCGTAGGCGAGGTTGGCGTCGGCGGTCCGGCCGTTGCGGACGAACAGGGTGTAGGCCGACTCGTCGACGCGGCCCTCCTCGGTCTTGTCGCTGACCGGGCCGCGGCGGACGAGGTCGTCGCACAGCCTTTGAGACATGTACGGATGACCAGACGTCCAAGCGTACACGGCGTCGAGCAGCGCGTCGGGGCTGCCGCCGAGGCCCTCGAGGCCGGGGCGGAAGGCGTCGAGCTCGCCGCGGCCGAAGTCCTCGAGCCGGATCTCGCGGCCGATGTTGAACGGCGTGCGGACCGAGTTGGAGATCAGGTCGGCCGGGGCGGCGACGCCGAGCAGGCAGAAGGTCAGGCGCTCGTAGGCGGGGTCCTCGGCGCGCAGGTTGTAGGCCGAGCGGATCGAGGCGAAGAAGTCGTCGGAGCTGAACGGCAGGGCGAGGACCGACTCGACCTCGTCGATGAAGACGACGACCGGGTCGCTGGTGCGGTCGAGCAGCTCGTTGCGGAGGAAGCGGTACCAGCGGTGGACCGGGGTCAGGTGCGGGTGGGTGGTCCAGAACAGCTCGGGGTTCGGCAGGTCGAGCGCCTCGGCGATCTCGGCGGCGATGCTGAAGTACCACTCGTCGATCGACACCGAGGTCGAGCCGATGTTGGTAAAGTCGATGCTGACGCAGCGGACGCCGGCCGCGAGCAGGCGCTTGGCGGCGCGGACCCGCAGGCTGGTCTTGCCGATCTGCCGCGGCGCGAGGATGTAGCAGAACTCGCCGCGCTCGAGGGCGCTCAGCAGCTCGCGGTCGGCCTTGCGCTCGATGTAGAAGGCGCCGGCCTGGACGGCGCCGCCGACCTGGAACTGCGAGTTCACCTGTCTCATAGGCGCAGGCGCTCGTAGAGGCGGTAGCGCAGGCGGTAGAAGCCGACCTTCTCCTCGACCGCGAGGCCGCTGCTCTCGAGCGGGGCCGAGACGTCGGGGTCGAGCTCGGCGAGCGACTCGCTGCGCAGGCGGCGGAGCGCGGCCAGCAGCTCGGGCCGGTTGTGCAGGCGCCGGCCGTAGCGCGCGAGGAAGTCGTCGAACAGCGCCGACGAGTCGGCGAGCAGGTCGCGCGCCGACAGGCCGCCGGCGAGGTTGGCCCGGTGCATCGCGTGGCGCACGAGGTACGGGTGGCCGCCGATCAGGGTCATCAGCGCGTCGAAGTCGGCGGGCGCCCACTCGAGGCCGTAGAGCTGGGCGAGGTGCTCGACCTGCTCGCGCGCGAAGTCGCCGAGGACGATCGGCGGGGTCAGGTTGAACGGCGACTGGGTCGGGCGGTCGATCAGCCGCCGCGGCGTGGTGCTGATGCCGAGCACGAGGCGCAGCCGCTCGAGCCGCGGGTCCTGGGCCCACGCGCGCAGCATGCCGAACCAGTCGTCCTTGAACGCCAGGCCCCACACGGCGTCGACGCGGTCGAGCGCGAGGATCACCCGCGTGCTCGCCAGCGGGAGCACGTTCTCCCGCATCAGCCGGCCGAGCTTCTGGTTGACGCTGCCGGGCGAGCGCCACAGGGTCGGGACCCAGTCCTCGGGGCCGCCGATCGAGCCGACGATCTGGAACGCGAGCTCGCGGATGAAGTTGTTGTAGTCGCTGCGCGACTCGTAGTCGAAGGTGTCGAGGTTGATCGCGACGACGCGGCAGGCGCCGCCGTCGGCCTGGTAGACCATGTCGGTCAGGAACTGCGACATCCAGGTCTTGCCGAACTTGTCGGGGCCCCACAGCACGACCGGCGCGCCGGGCTGGTCGAGGTAGTTGAGCGCGGTGCGCTCCTCCTCGGCGCGGTGGCAGTGCCAGTTGATGTTGTACGGCGCGCCGGGCGGCTGGATCCGGGCGTGGATCGAGTAGAACACGCCCGAGTCGCCGGCGTTGCCGCCGGTCAGCGAGGTGATCACGCCGGTCGGGATCGGGGCGGTCTGCGAGGCCGAGGCGTGCAGCGCCGGGCCCGACGAGCTGGCCGAAGGGGCAGGCGGCGGCGGTGGCGGGGCCGGCCTCCGGCGCGGCGGCGGCAGCGGCTCGGGGCGGGTGCCCTGGTCGTCGCCGAGCTCGAAGGCGTCGAGGTCCTGGACGATCCGCCAGTGGCCGGCGGCGTGCTTCTTGGCGACGCGCGGCCACAGGCGCAGGGTCGCCTCGTTCTTGTCGTCGACGGTGATCCGCGCGGCGGTGTAGCCGTGGCGGCGGTCGACGCGGCCGCCCTCCCAGCCCTCGAGGCCGAACAGCGAGCTGCCCTGGAGCTCGCGGCGGGCCTGGGCGCCGCCGACGGCGAGCACGGTCGAGGCGTGCTCGTGCATGTGGCCGTACAGGTGGGCGACGAAGCGGCCCGGCGGGGCGATCTCGCCGGCGAGCTGCTCGCGCGCCGCCGGCGACAGCCAGCTCGGCGGGTGGTGGGTCATCAGCAGCGACCAGTCGCACTCCTTGAGCCACGCGGGGCCGTCGCCGCCGCAGGCGCCGTGGAGCTGGCGGACGTCGAGCGCGAGCTTGCCGGTGTAGTCGCCGCCGCCGAGCTGCAGGAAGGCGCTGTTGAGGCCGACGACGCCGAGGCGCAGGCCGTCCCTGGTCAGCGCGGCGGAGCAGTCGCCGGGCAGCATGCCGCGCTGGACCTGCAGCGCCGAGAACGGGTGCGAGGCGAGCCAGTCGGAGTACGGCTGGAACGCCTGGTCGACGAGGGCGCGGTAGGGCGAGGTCGGGTCGCGCCAGAACTCGACCTGAACCTCGGGATAGGTGTCCCAGCGGGCGAGCACGAGCGCCTCGGGGCGCCGGGGGTCGGGGCGGACGAGGTCGTGGTTGCCGGGGACGGCGAGCAGGGCGGGGGTCGAGCCGAGCGCGCGCAGGTGGTCCCACAGCTGCTGCAAGGTCTGGTTGAGCCGGGCGAACTCTGCCGCGCTGCCGCGCTGCGTCAGATCGCCGGTGAACAGGACCAGGTCCCACGGGCCGCAGCGGTCGTGGAGCCGCTCGAGGTCGGCCAGCAGGACCTCGCGCACGCCAGGCCACAGCCACCCCTGGGCGTCGAGGCCCTGGTGGAGGTCCGTGAAGTGAAGCCAGCCGAAGGAACGCATAGAAAGGGGTGCCAACGCGCCAAACGCCGGGCCAAGGCGGCCGCTTTGAAGTGTACCACCGGGGGGGCAGCGGCCTCCCCGCGGCGCCGGAGATTGTCCGGCGCGCCGCCGCGGCAAGCCCGGGAGACAAGCAACGCAGGAACATGGGGCCTGGCTTCCCGGCTGTCGAGGCGCAAGCTCGCGCGTGATCCGGGGCAGACCACTAGTCAGAGGGCCGCGGCATGGGACATGCTCTCGCCGCGTGCGCCCCGTCGACAGCCGTCTCGTGACCCGCCGGATCCGGGCCGTCGTCGCCGCCGTCCTGCTCGGCGGAGCGCTCCACGCCGGCTCCGCGCGCGCCCAGGATCCCGCGGACGTCGTCCAGCCGGTGCTGCTGAACCGCGTCGAGCTCGAATATCCGGAGGCGCTGCGGCGCCTCGACCCGCCGCCGCAGGGGCAGGTGGTGGTCAAGCTCGTGGTCGGGGTCGACGGGGTCCCGAAGGAGCTCGAGGTGGCGCAGGGCGTGCACCCCGAGCTCGACGCGCTGGCGCTCGTGGCGGTCCAGCAGCTGCGTTACTCGCCGGGCCTCTACAAGGGCAAGCCGGTCGAGATCGTGCTCAAGATCGGGATCGACATCGCCGCGCCGGCCCCGCTGCCGCCCGCGGAGCCGCCGCCGGCGGCGGACCCGGACGACGGCGAGGACGCGGCGGGCGAAGACGAGCAGCCCCGAGAGACAGGTCCGGTGCGCCTGCGCGGCAAGCTGCTCGAGGCCGGGCAGAGGGTCCCGATCTCGGGCGCGAGCGTGCTGGCGGTCCCGGCGCCGCCCGACTGGCCCTTGGGACAGGTGTCGCGGCGGATCTACGAGGACGAGGCCGAGCCGGCGTGGACGGTCCGCGCGGAGACGGGGCCCGACGGCAGCTTCGAGCTGCGCGGGGTGCCCGACGGCCGCGTGCGCCTGATCGCGCTCGCGCAGGGCTTCGACCGCTTCGAGGTCGTCGAGCAGCTCGGCAAGGACGACGTGCTCGAGGTCAAGTACTTCGCGCGCCGGCTGGTGGCGAACCCGTACCGCACGGTGGTGACGCAGCGCCGCGACGCGCGCGAGGAGGTCGCGCGGCGCACGATCACGCCGCAGGAGATCTACAACCTGCCGGGCACGCAGGGCGACGCGCTGAAGTCGATCCAGAACTTCCCCGGGGTCGCGCGCGCGCCGTTCGGGCTCGGGCTGCTGATCATCCGCGGCGCGGCGCCGGGCGACTCGAAGACGTTCCTCGGGCACCACGAGATCCCGCAGCTTTTCCACTTCGGGGCGCTGTCGTCGACCTTCAACTCGGACGTGCTCGCGCAGATCGACTTCATCCCCGGCAACTTCGACAGCCGGTTCGGCGACGCGATCGGCGGCATCATCAACGTCAACCCGCGCAAGGGCCGGCGCGACGGCTTCCACGGGTACGTCGACAGCGACGTGTTCGACATCGGGCTGATGGTCGAGGGCCCGATCAAGAAGGGCAGCTTCGTCACCAGCTTCCGCCGCAGCTACATCGACGCGGTGCTCAAGGCCGCGGTCCCGCCCGACGCGGGGATCGGGCTGTCGCAGGCGCCGCGCTACTACGACTACCAGTTCCTGTTCGACTACCCGGTCGGCGGCGGCGAGCTGTCGGTCCGGTGGTTCGGCTCCGACGACCGCCTGCGCGTGATCGCCGAGGCGCCCAACGAGTCGCAGGTCGGCGCCGAGAACCAGGCCCGCACGGCGATCCTGTTCCACCGGTTCGACATCGTGTACCGCAAGCAGGACGGGCCGTGGGAGTTCCTGCTGACGCCGTCGATCAACTACCAGTCGCTGTCGGGCGCGTTCGGCGGGCTGTTCGGGTTCGACTTCCCGCGCTACGAGTTCTCGTGGCGCGGCGAGGCGTCGCGCCAGCTGAGCCGCCGCGCGGCGATCCGCGTCGGTACCGAGCTGCAGGCCGGCCGCTTCGAGATCAACGCCCGCGCGCCGAGCCTGCCCGCGGCCGCCGGGCTCGGCGACACCGGGGTGTACAACATCGCCGCGCTCGACGGGACCTACGCGACGCCGGCGCTGTACACGACCGCGACGATCGGGCTCGGCGACAAGTTCACGCTCTACCCGGGGGCCCGCCTGTCGTACTACGCGCTGCAGGCCCGCAAGATGGCGGTCGACCCGCGCCTGCGCTTCAACTGGCAGGTCGCGGAGAGCACGGCGATCAAGGGCGGCGTCGGCCTGTACACGCAGATCCCGGATCTGATCAACCTGGCGCCCGTGTGGGGCAACCCGCGCTCGGGCCTCGAGCGGGCGGTCCACACCAGCCTCGGCGTCGCGCAGAACTTCGACAACATCGGGCTGTCGCTCGAGGTGACCGGGTTCTACAAGTACGTGTTCGACCGCTCGACGAACTCGTCGCAGCTGATCCGCGACCCGGTGACCGAGGAGCTGCGGCTCGAGAACTTCGCCAACCAGGGCTTCGGCCAGATCTACGGGATGGAGCTGCTGGTCCGCAAGGCGCTGACCAAGCGCTTCTTCGGGTGGGTCAGCTACACGCTCAGCAAGAGCCTGATCAAGGCGAAGCCCGGCGCGGAGTACCGGCCGTTCGGGTTCGACCAGCCGCACATCCTGACGATCCTCGGGGTGTACAAGCTGCCGCGCGGCTGGCAGGTCGGCGGGCGCTTCCGCCTGGTGTCGGGCAACCCGTCGACGGGGTACTTCGACGGGGTGTACGTGCAGGACGGCTACGAGCCGTGGCTCGGCCAGGACGAGCGCCTGCCGGCGTTCCATCAGCTCGATCTGCGGGTCGACAAGATGTTCACGTACAAGCGGGTCTTGCTGAACCTGTATCTCGACATCATCAACGTGTACAACCGGCAGAACGGGGAGAGCTGGGTGTACTCGTTCAACCTGCAGCAGCGGCAGCTGCAGGCGGGGTTGCCGATCGTGCCGTCGATCGGGATGCGGCTCGAGTTCTGAGCGGGGCGCGTAGACGTGTCCTCGCGGGCCCCGCGTCCGTGCGGCGGCGGGCTCTGCGGCGCGAGCGACCCGCCTGCCGAGCGCCACGCGTGCGTGCTCGGGCTCGTGCGCGCGTAGCATGGCCCCGGCTCGAGCTGACGCGAGGGCCAGATCACAGGCCCGTGTGCGGCGGGCGCGCCCGCGCATGGCGGCTCGCAGGGAGCCCGCGAGAGCACCCCTTGACACTCGAGGCGCGGGTCCTAGTTTGTCCCGCGGCCGGTGCGAGGGACCCCCTCGACGAGGCTGCCAGAGCCGACGGCGAGTGTGCCGGGCCTCTGGGCTCCCCGACGATTCCACGACTTTGATCCGCGGCCGAGGGCCGCGGGCGACGGCCGAGCCATGGCCGAAGGAGACGAAGCGATGCTCACCTACTGGATGGACCTCAGCGACCCGTTCCGCGCGTTCGACACCCTGCGGCGCCAGATGGACCAAGTGTTCCGCGAATTCGACGAGACCTCGGGCGGCCGCGGGCGCGGCGGGGCCTACCCCCGCGCCAGCCTGCGCGACACCAAGGAGGCGTTCGTGCTGACCGCCGAGGTGCCCGGGCTCGCCGACAAGGACCTCAACCTGACCGCGACCCACGACAGCCTGACGATCAGCGGCGAGCGCAAGAACGGCGCCCCGGAGGGCTACGCGGTGCACCGGCGCGAGCGCGGCGACTTCCGCTTCTCGCGCAGCTTCCAGCTGCCGGCCCGGATCGACGTCGAGAAGATCGCGGCCGAGGTCAAGAACGGCCTGCTGGTCGTGACGATGCCCAAGCACCCGGAGGCGCAGCCGAAGGCGATCACCGTCAAGGCGAGCTGACCCACCCACGAGCGCGAGCAAGGAAAGGAGAGTTCACCATGTCGCAGGAGAAGAACCTGACCCCGGCGCAGAGCGCCCCCGAGAACACCCGCACGCGGCCGGTCGTCGCGCCGCCGGTCGACATCTACGAGAACCAGCACGAGTACCTGGTGGTCGCCGACCTGCCCGGCGTCGGCAACGAGGACGTGCAGATCCACTATGAGAACGGCGAGCTCAGCATCCGCGGCACCCGCAACGGCGGCGGCGGCGGCCAGCTGCTCGGCGCCGAGTTCGGGCCGGCCGACTTCGTCCGCCGGTTCACGATCCCGGAGACGGTCGACGCCGAGAAGATCGACGCCAAGCTCAGCAACGGCGTGCTCCACCTGAGCCTGCCGAAGGCGAGCCGCGCCAAGCCGCGTCAGATCGCCGTCAAGGCCGGGTGAGCCGGCGAGCGCTCCGAGCGCGCCCGAGTGCCGCCTCGCCGCGGTCCCGTGCAGGGGGGCCGCGGCGCCTTTTTGTTCGCGGCCGTCAGCGGAGCTCGGCGAGGAAGTCGGCGATCTTGTCGGCGACGGCGCGCGGGCGGTCGAGGTAGGGGCAGTGGCCGAACTCGCTCGGCTCCTCGATGCGGACGTGGGCCGGGAGGACGCGGCGGAAGAACTCGAGCGAGGTGCTCGGCAGGAGGCGCTCGGACTGGCCCCACAGCATCAGGGTCGGCGGCCGCAGGGCGGCGAGCTCGTCGGGGGTGAACATGTGCTCGGGGCGGAACGACTCGAGGCAGTGGCGCAGCGGGCCGACGGCGAAGCGGCGCAGGATGTCCGGGGCGAGCAGGGGGTTGTACCAGGGCGGCTCGTGGTAGAGGCGGTCGAGCAGCGAGCGCGCCTGGCCGAGGCTGCGGACGCGGAACGAGGCGGTCAGGGCGGCGAAGTCCTGGGCGTCGAGCAGGGCGCCGGCGGGCGAGGCGAGCAGCAGGCCGCGGACGCGCTCGGGGTGCTCGAGCGCGTAGCGGATCGCGAACGCGCCGCCGAGCGAGTTGCCGAACAGGACGGTCGGCTCGGTCAGGCGGCTGTGGAGGAAGTCGGAGACGGCGGCGTAGGCGTCGTCGACGGTCAGGCGCGCGGCGGCGCTCGAGCTGAAGCCGTGGGCCGGGGCCTCGGGGGCCCAGATCCGGCTGGCGCGCCGGCGCAGCATCGCCAGGACGCGGCCGTAGCTGCTGGCGCTCGCGCCGAAGCCGTGGAGGATCACCAGCGGCGGGCCCGCGCCCTCGCCGCGGACCTCGTAGTAGTGCAGCCGGCCCTGCCGGGTCGGGTGGTACCCGCTCTCGATCCCGATCGCGTTGAGGCGGCGCCGGATCAGGCGCTCGGCGAGGGGCAGGACGAACATGGTCGAAGGCTCCGGTGCGAAAGGACAGGTCCTTTGAGACTGACTGGAGGCCGGCTAGTAGGTCGGGCAGGTCCAGGCCTTGGGCGGGCAGTCGGTGCAGCCCTTCATGCAGTAGCCGCCGCAGCGGCTGACGATCTCGAGGTTGTCGCGGCGGACGTAGTAGTAGGGGCCGTCGACGGCGGCGTCGCAGTCGACGCCGATCATGTCGTTGCAGGAGCGCTCGTAGCGGCAGTTGTCGCCGAACTGGCGCTTGATCCTGGCGGCGAGCTCCGGCGAGACCTCGGGCGCCGGCTGCGGGGTCTGCGGCTCGGGCTCCGGCGGCGAGGCGAAGTTGGCCCCGCCGTCGCCGGGGTCGTCGGCGGCGCGCGGGCTGGTCGCGGGCGCGGGGCCGGTCGGCGAGGCGCTCGGGCCCGCGGCGTTGCTGCAGGCGGCGAGGACGAGCGCGGCGAGGGCGAGCGCGGCGGAGGACAGGGAGGTCGCGGGGACGGGGCGGCGCATGGTCGCCGCCAAGCCTACTCGCTCCCCGCGGCCTGGGCGATCCGGTCGATCGCGGCGGCGAGCTTGAGGTCGAGCGGGCTGAGGCCGCCGGCGTCGTGGGTGCTCAGGGTGATGTCGACCCGGTTCCAGATGTTGAACCACTCGGGGTGGTGGTTCATCGCCTCGGCGACGAGGGCGACGCGGGTCATGAAGCCGAAGGCGGCGCTGAAGTCGGCGAAGCGGAAGCTGCGGGCGATCGCGTCGCGGCCGGGGGTCTCGCGCCAGCCCGGGAGGGCGGCGAGGCCGGCGGTGCGGTCTTCGGGCGAGAGCTTGGCGACCATGGTGGGCCTCCTGCGGGGCTAGAAGAAGTCGGGGTCGTCGGGCGACAGGGCCGGTTGGATCTTCGGGTCGGCCTCCTCGACGGAGAACCCGGGCTGCGGGACCGTCGGCGGCGGCGGGGTCTGGACCGGCGGGGCCGGGGGCACCGGCGGGACCGGCGGGGCGAAGATCACGGCCGGCCGGGGCGCGGGCGCGGGCTGGACGGGCGGCGGCGGGGCGAACACCGGCTGGCGCGGGGGCGGGGGCGGGGGCTTGGGCGCGCGCGCGGGCGAGGGGTCGACCAGCTCGGGCTCGGCCTCCTCGTCGTCGGCGGGCTTGCTCTGGGCGCGGTTCTCCTGCTCGGCGAGCGCCATGAAGCTGGCGAGCAGCGAGGACTGGGAGATCGGCCGCTGGCGCGCCGGCTCGGGGCGGCTGTCGGCCTCGGGCTTGCGCGACGCGGCGGTCGACGCCGTCGCGGCGGCGCTGCTGCTCGGCGAGGCGGGCGGGCTCGGGGCGTCGAGCGAGAAGCTGGCGCGGTGGGCGCTCGAGGGCGAGCGCGGGCGCTCGCGCGGCGGCGGCTCGGGCTCGCGGGCGTCGAGGTCGAGCCGGGCGATCGTCGAGCCGCGCGGGGTGAGGTCGGCGAGCTCGCGCAGCTGCGGGACCTGGGCCGACCACAGCTCCTCCCAGGCGATGCCGAGGATCGGCCTGGCCGCGCGGCCGCGCTGGTAGGCCTCGGCGAGGATCGCCAGCGCGTCGCCGAGCTTGTCGGGCATGTCGCGGGTGATCTGCAGCAGCGCCGAGGAGATCATGACGCCGCTGACGAGGTTGCCGAGCTGGCCGACGTAGAACGACTGCACGGCGAGCTCGCCGAGTGGGCTCGCGTCGTACTCGGTCAGGACGTGGACGACCGGGTGGGTCATCCGCACGCGCAGGGCGAGGTAGGCGGCGGGGTCGCGGAAGTCGAAGCCGGCCGGCGGACCGACGAGCCGCGGCTGCTGCTGCGCGCGGAGGTAGCGGGCGACCTCGTAGCCGAGGGTGCCCTCGCCGTTGTCCATCAGGCGGTCGAGCGGCTCGGGCTGCGGGAGGTAGCGGCTGTCGTAGAGGGCGCGCACGCCGTCCTGCTCGAGCAGGCGGGCGACGTCGAGGCCGAGGCCGCGCAGGTCGACGCGACCGAACACTTCGCCGAGCTCGAGGGTGGCGTCCGCTCGCGCCGGGTCCTCCGCGACGCCGAGGAAGGCGCTCGCCAGCTTGAGCTTCTTGAACGGTTCGAACATCGCCATCGCGGGGACCGCCGAGGGGCGGGGTGAAGGCATGGTACCCCACAAGGCGCGGCTGTGGAAACCCGATCGCGGGCTGCGCGCGGCGGGGTGGTCCGCGAGGAGCGCGTCTGCAGGCGTCCAAAAGACGGCGTTCGAGCCGGCGGCGAGCGCGTGCGGCCGCGGGGCGGTCAGGACGCGATCACGGGCAGGCCGAGGGGGCGGCGGGTCCGCGGGGGCGGGCGATCGCCGGGGCGCCCGAGCTGGCCGCACGCGGCCATCGTGTCGTCGCCGCGGGTGGTCCTGATCGAGGTGTTGAGGTGCCGGGCCTGCAGGGCGGCCTTGAAGGCGGCGACCCGCTCGGGCGTGGGCCGGCGGAACTCGCTGCCAGGGTGCGGGTTGAAGGGGATCAGGTTGAGCTTGCACGGCAGGCCGCGCACCAGCTCGGCGAGCCGCTCCGCGTCGTCGTCGGTGTCGTTGACGTCCGCGAGCAGGACGTACTCGAGGGTGACGCGGGCGCGGCGGGCGAGCGGGAGGGCGCGCAGGGCCGCGAACAGGGCGGCGAGCGGGTACTTGCGGTTGACGGGCATCAGCCAGTCGCGGACCTCGTCGGTCGTCGCGTTGACGCTGACCGCCAGCTGCGCGGGGCTCTCGGCGATGAGGCGCTGGATCTGCGGGACCAGGCCCGAGGTCGAGACGGTGACGCGGCGGTGCGACAGCCCGAGGCCGCGGTCGTCGACGAGGATGTCGATCGCCGGCAGGACCTCGTCGAGGTTGTGCAGCGGCTCGCCCATGCCCATGAAGACGATGTTGGAGATCCACACCTCGGGGAACAGCCGGCGCGCCTGGACCAGCTGGCCGACGATCTCGGCGGTCGTCAGGTGGCGCGCCAGGCCCATCTTCGCGGTCAGGCAGAACTGGCAGTTCATCGCGCAGCCGACCTGGCTCGACACGCACAGGGTCGCGCGCGCGGGGCCGGGGATCAGCACCGACTCGATCGCGGCGCCGTCGTCTGTCTGAAAGACCAGCTTGGTGGTGCCGTCGGCGGCGCGGTGCAGCGTCGGGGCGGACAGGGCGTCGACGCGGGCGCGCGCGACCAGCCGCTCGCGCGCGGCGCGGTCGAGCTCGGGCGCGTCGGCGAGGTCCGGCCGCAGCTTGCGGTACAGCGCGGCCCACAGGGCGTCGGCCTGGCCGGGGCGCAGGTCGAGCTCGCCTGTCGCAAAGGCCAGCAGCTGCGGGCGCGTCAGGCCCATCAGCTGGACCTTGCCGGCGGAGTCGCGCGGGAGCATGGCGCGGGAGGGTAGCACGGGCGCGGGCGGGGCGAGGTCGACGGCGAGGTCGACGCGGAGGCGGCGGCGCGGCGGGCTTCAGGGGGCGAGGCGGCGCACGAGCCATGCGGCGACGGCGTGCCACAGCGGGGCGCTCGCGGGGTCGGTGACGGCGGCCATGTGGCCCGGCGCGAGGTGCTGCCAGGGCGGCCGGCCGAGGCGCCAGACCTCGGCGGCCGGCAGGCGCGACCACAGGCGCAGGGCGGTCCGCGGCGGGGCGATCCGGTCGCCGTCGCTCTGGACGAGCAGGACCGGGAGGCGCAGGGCGGACAGGCCGGCGAGGTAGTCGTGGCCGTCGCGGGCGCGCCAGCCGCCGTCGCGGGCCCACCGCGCGAAGTCGGCGAAGTACGAGAAGGCCTCGTCGGCGCTGCCGAGGCCGATCCGGCGGGTCGGCACAGCGCCGACCAGGCGGGCGGAGGCGGCCGCGGCGCCGAGCACGAGGCGCTTGAGCGGCCAGGCGAACCGACGGTCCTCGGCCTCGCGGGCCCACACCTCGCAGCACAACGCGACGTGGGCGGCGATCGGCGCGTCGGCGGCGCGCGTCAGCCAGGCGAGCGTCGTGTGGCCGAACAGCGAGTGGCCGAGCGTGGCGAGCCTGAGCTCGGGGGCGAGCGCGCGGGCGAAGGCGACGAGGGCGGCGGTGTCCTCGACGAGCTGGTCGTAGGACCAGTCGCCGCCGTCGCCGGCGGTCGGGCCGCTGGCGCCGTGGCCGCGGAGGTCGGGGACGAGCACGCGCAGGCCGGCGGCGCGGAGGGCCTCGGCGAGGCACGGGCGGCCGGTGCGGTGGAGCGTGCGGCGGTCGACCATCATCGCGTGACCGGCGATCACCAGCCCGCGCGCGGGGCCGTCGGGGACGAGGTCGAGGACCGACAGGCGCCAGCCGTCGGCGGCGCGGACGGTGTGCCCGGCGATCATGTCCGGCGGGCCCAGAAGAGGATCAGCGAGCCGCGGCGCTCGCACGCGAACTCGTGCAGGCCGTGGGCCGCGAGCATGCCGCGCAGCTCGGCGACCTCGAACACGTGGATCTGCGCGACGGTCTTGAGGGCGACCTCGAGCGCGCGGCGCAGCCCCCCGGTGTGGGCGAAGGTGCTGGCGACGAAGGCCCCGCCGGGCCGGAGCGCGCGGGCGACCTCGGCGACGGCGGCGCTCGGGTCGGGCCAGACGTGGAAGGCCGCGCCCGCGTGCGCGCCGGCGAGGCTGGCTGGCCGAAAGGGCAGGCGGCCGACGTCGGCGCGGACGAGCCGCATCAGCCCGCGGTTGTCCTCGGCGGCCCGCTGCAGCATCGGCAGCGACCAGTCGAGGCCCCAGACGCGCTCGAACTGGCCGGAGGCGGCGAGGCGCCGGCCGGTGAAGCCGGGGCCGCAGCTGAGGTCGACCACCGGGCCGCCGAACGCGGGCGCGAGCGCGGACAGCACGAGCTCGAACTCGGCGCCGTAGTCGGGGCGGCCGCCGCTGGCCGCGGCGATGAAGAAGGGCCGCCACGCGCGCTCGTAGACGCGGGCGAGCAGCGGGCTGTGCATCATCCGCGGGCCGAGGCCGTCGGCGGCGGCGCCGTCCTCGGGGAGGTCGGGGAGGAAGTCGAGGTAGCCGCGGTCGCCGGGGTAGCGGCGGTCGCAGGTCGGGCAGGCCGCGCCGGGGCCGTCGGGGCGGAGGGCGCCGGTGCAGGTCGGGCAGGCGAGCTCGGGCGGGAGGGTCATGGACGAACGGACAGGTCCCCGGGGACAGGGGATCACTGCGGCGCGGCGGTGTAGCCGAGCTTCGTGATCGCGGCGGCGATCGCCTCGGGGGGCGCCTTCGCCGGGTCGTGGCGGATCTCCGCGGACCCGGCCACGTGGTCGGCGGTGCACCCGAGCACGCCGTCGAGCTTCTGGACCTCGGCGCAGATGCCCTGCTCGCACGAGTGGCAGACCATGCCGCCGACGGTGAACCGGGTCGTCCGCGGCTCGGCCGGGGCGGCGCAGGCGGCGAGGGCGAGGGCGGCGAGCAGGGCGCGGCGCATGGCTCAGTTGGGGGCGACGACGGTGAGGGTGACGGTGGTGCCGAACGGGACCTTGGCGCCGGCCGGCGGGTCCTGCCGGAGCACGTAGTTCTCGCCGTGCTCCTCGTGCTCGACGCGCTTGATGTCGCCGGCGTCGAGGCCGGCGTCCTTGAGCGCGGTCTTGGCCTTGTTGAGGTACTTGCCGGTGACGGCGGGGACCTCGATCAGCGGGAGGGCGGCGACGGTCAGCTCGACGGGGGTGCCGGGGGAGACCTTGACGCCGGCGGCGGGCTTCTGGCTGAGGACGGTGCCGGGGGTCTTGCTCGAGTCCTTGGGGACCTCGACGAGCTCGACGCCGAGGCCGTCGAGGGTCGCCTTGGCCTCGGCGATCGGCTTGCCGACGAGGTTGGGGACCTTGGCCTCGCGGGCCTTGGCGACGACGACGCGGATCTCGCGGGTGCTGGTCAGCATCGTGCCGGCGGCGGGGTTCTGCTCGAGGATCTCGCCGGGGGGCTTGTCCGGGGTCTCGCGGTCGCCGTCCTGGATGATGATGATGTTCTGCGCCTGGGCGATCTTGCGGGCGTCCTTGATCGTGGTGCCGACGAACTCGGGCGCCGGGATCGCGGCGGCGGCGGGCTCGGTCGGGGTCGGCTGGACGGGGGTCGGCTGGACCGGGTTCGGCTGGGCCGGCGTCGGCTGGGCGGCGACCGGGACGCCGACCGGGGCCGGGGCGACCGGCTGCTGTTGTTGCGCCTGCATGCGCTGGATCTGCGGGCCGAGCAGGACCTGGACCAGGACGGCCGTAATCAAGGAGATGAGGAACATCTTGACGGTGTCGTTCATGGGCGGTCCGCTCCGGAAGGCGGAGCATACCCCGGCCGCGGGCGGGGCGGCAAAGCCGGGCGAAAAATCGCGGGGGCCCGGGGCGCTGCGGTGTATGCTCGGGGGCCGCGATGGACGATCCTCACCCGCACCGCCCGCACTCCCCGCCTCCGCTCCCCGGCCCGGGCGGCCGCTCCGAGGCAGGGTTTACGGACTACAAGCCGGCGCTCGGCCCGGCGCAGGCGCTCGCCGAGGCGAATCGCTGCCTGTACTGCGTCGACGCGCCGTGCGTGCAGCACTGCCCGACGAGCATCAATATCCCCGAATTCATCCGCAAGATCTCGACCGGCAACCTCCGGGGGTCGGCGCGGACGATCCTCGAGGCCAACATCTTCGGGACCAGCTGCGCCCGCGTGTGCCCGGTCGAGGTGCTGTGCGTCGGCGCCTGCGTCTACAACGAGATGGACGCGCCGCCGATCGCGATCGGGCTGCTCCAGCGCCACGCGACCGACGCCGCGCTGGCGAACGATCGGCGGTTCTTCGCGGCCGGTCCGGACTCGGGGTGCTCGGTCGGGCTGATCGGCGGCGGGCCCGCGTCGCTGGCCGCGGCCCACGAATTGCGGCGCCACGGCCATGCCTGCACGATCTACGACGCCGGGCGGTGGCTCGGCGGGCTCAACACCACCGGGGTCGCGCCGTACAAGCTGCGCGCCGACGACGCGCTCGCCGAGGTCGAGTACGTGCTCGGGATCGGCGGGATCGCGGTCGAGTCGGGGGTGCAGGTCGGGCGCGACATCACGTGGGAGCAGCTGCTGGCGCGCCACGACGCGCTGTTCGTCGGGGTCGGGCTCGGGGCCGACCGCACGCTCGACATCCCGGGCAAGGAGCTGGCGGGGATCGGCGGGGCGGTCGCGTTCATCGAGCGGTTCAAGCTCGGCACGGTCGACCTGTCGGCGGTCCGGCGGGCGGTCGTGATCGGCGGCGGCAACACCGCGATCGACGCGGTGCGCGAGCTGATCGGGCTCGGCGTGCCGGACGTGACGATGCTGTACCGCGGCGCGCCGGAGCAGATGAGCGGCTACGCGCACGAGTGGAAGGCGGCCAAGATCGAGGGCGCGCGGGCGGTGTTCCACGCGCGGCCGGTCGCGTACACCGGGGCGGACGGGCGCGTGACCGGCGTCCGCTGCGCCGGGCCGGCGGGCGAGTTCGAGGCGCCGGCGGACCTGGTGCTGCTGGCGATCGGGCAGGCGCGACTCGGCGAGCTGGTCGCCGGGCTCGCGGGCGTGCAGCTCGAGGGCGGGCGGATCGTCGTCGACGAGGACGGTGCGACCGGCAACCCGCGGGTGTTCGCCGGGGGCGACTGCGCCAACGGCGGCAAGGAAGTGGTCAACGCGGTCGCCGAGGGCAAGCGCGCGGCGCTGGCGATCGATCGCGCGCTCGCGGCGCGCAAGGGAGCACGGTGATGCCCGACATGGCTTTCAGGACATCCGTCGATCTGACGGCGAACACCGCCGGGATCGTGACCCCCAACCCGTTCTGGCTGGCGTCGGCGCCGCCGACCAACTCCGGCGGGCAGATCATGCGGGCGTTCGACGCCGGCTGGGGCGGCGCGGTGTGGAAGACGCTGGGGACGCCGATCCAGAACGTGTCGAGCCGGTTCGGGGCGATGCACGTCAAGGGCACCCGCGCGGTCGGCTTCAACAACATCGAGCTGATCACCGACCGGCCGCTCGAGACCAACTTCCGCGAGATCTACGAGGTCAAGAGGCGCTACCCGAAGCACGGGGTGATCGTGTCGCTGATGGTCGAGACGCGCGAGGAGTGGCGCGAGATCATCAAGCGGGCGATCGACGCCGGGGCGGACGGGCTCGAGCTCAACTTCGGCTGCCCGCACGGGATGTGCGAGCGCGGGATGGGCTCGGCGGTCGGGCAGGAGCCGGCGCTCAACGAGCGGATCACGGGCTGGGCGCGCGAGTTCTCGACGGTGCCGGTGCTGGTCAAGCTGACGCCGAACGTCGACGACATCGTGCCGCACGGGCTCGCGGCCCAGCGCGGCGGGGCCCACGGGGTGTCGCTGATCAACACGATCAAGAGCCTGATCGCGGTCGATATCGACCGCTTCGTGCCCGAGCCGCGGGTCGGCGGGCTGTCGACCAACGGCGGCTACTGCGGGGCGGCGGTCAAGCCGATCGCGCTGCACATGGTCGCCAGCCTCGCGCGCGAGCCGGGGTTCAAGCTGCCGATCAGCGGGATCGGCGGGATCTCCAACTGGCGCGACGCGGTCGAGTTCATGCTGCTCGGCTGCTCCTCGGTGCAGGTGTGCACGGAGGTGATGCTCCGCGGCTACCGCGTCGTCGAGGACATGATCGAGGGGCTGACCGAGTACATGAAGCGGCACGGGTTCTCGCGGCTCGAGGAGTTCCGCGGCAAGGCGGTCCCGGCGTTCTCGGAGTGGGGCGACCTCGACCTCAACTACGAGACGGTCGCCAAGATCGACGCGAACAAGTGCATCGGCTGCTTCGCCTGCGTCGCTGCGTGCCATGACGGGGCGCACCAGTGCATCCACCCCCCGTCTGAGCCGCCGCCGGCCGGCAAGACGCGGGTGCCGATCGTCGACGAGTCGGAGTGCGTCGGCTGCAACCTGTGCCAGATCGTCTGCCCGGTGCCCGACTGCATCTCGATGGTGCCGGTCGACAACGGGTTCCAGCCGGCGACCTGGAACGAGTTCACGAGCGAGGGGAAGCCGCTGCGGCCGAAGAAGGGCGCGCACTGAGGCGCCCCCGCGCGGACCCGCGCGGACTCGCCCGCGGAGCGTCGCGGCGCGCCGCCCGGGCCGCGCGGATCCGGCGCGCTTTCACGCGCCGGTCCCGGATTGCGGCAGCCTCGTCTCGTGGACGTCACGAGATTGCAACGGCAAGGCCACAGCCGCGATGATCGCGGGCGATGAGCACCCTCCGCCCGCCCGGCCTCGGCCCGATCGTCGGCCACACCACCGACCGCACGTGTCGCCTGTGGATGCAGGCCGCCGCCCTCGACGACGCGCGCAAGTCCGTCGCCGACGAGGACCGGCGGACGATCGGCGTCCTCGTCGTCCTCGAGCGCGGCGACCACCTGATCCCGCCGGCGATCCGGCCCATCTTCTACTTCCGGCTCCACCGCGAGTTCGACCGCACCGGGACCTTCGTGCTCGGCCGGGACACCGGGCTCGGCGGGGCCGCCCCGTACGTGCTCGAGCCCGACACGACCTACCGCGTCCGCCTCGCCTCGCTCGCGCTCGACGACGCCGACGACAACGACGCCTGCGTGTCCGACGAGGAGCTCGCGCGGCGCCTGCCCGACCCGCGGGTGTGGGCGACCCAGATCGACCGCCTGCTCGCGCCCGCCTGCGAGGCCGTGTTCCGCACCGCCCCGCCGGCGGACCGGGTCGCCGACGCGCTCGCGCTGATGCTCGGCTCGTGCCGCTACCCGGGGCTCCTGTGGAAGATCAAGGAGTCCGACCGGATCTTCGGCCCGATGTACGACCAGCTGGCGGTCGAGGCCCACGGCGCGCGCCCGAGCCTGCTCGTGCTGTGCGGCGACCAGATCTACGCCGACGTGTTCCACCGCAGCGTCCCGATCGGCCTCGCCGACACCCACGAGGAGTTCAACCAGCGCTACCAGGCCGCGCTCGGGTCGTTCAACATGCGCAGGCTCTTGCGACATGTCCCCGTGTACATGACCCTGGACGATCACGAGATCGAGGACAACTGGACGCAGGACCGCCTGCACTGGCCGAACAAGAAGCTGATGTTCAACCTCGCGATCGGCACGTACATGAGCTACCAGTGGAGCCACGGCCCGCGCAACTACGGGCGCCGCCTGTTCTACAGCTTCGACACCGCCGGCTACCCGTTCTTCGTCCTCGACACCCGCACCCAGCGCTACATGGAGAGCGTCACCGGCTCGCTCGAGGACAACCACCTGCTCGGCCGCCCCTCGCTCGACCCCGACGAGCCGAGCCAGCTCGACGTCCTGTGCGACTGGCTGGTCGCCCAGCAGCGCGACCGCGGGGATGTCCCGAAGTTCATCGTCAGCACCAGCGTGTTCGCGCCCAACCCCGTGGCCGCGCGCGCCGGCGCGCCGGTCGCCCGGCTCGAGCAGAGCGACTCGTGGCCGGCGTTCCCGAACACCCGCCGCGCGCTGCTGCGCACGATCGTCGAGCGGCGGATCCAGAACGTCGTGTTCCTGTGCGGCGACGTCCACTGCTCCTCGGTCGCCCAGCTGTCGTTCCGCGGCGGCGGGGCCGAGGACCTGCGCGCCTTCTCGATCGTCTCGTCCGCGCTGTACTGGCCGTTCCCGTTCGCCGACGGCGACCCGTCGGAGTTCATCCACGACTCCCGCGACCCGCGCACGCCGGACACGTTCGTCATCCGCGACGGGGTGACGATGGACTACCGCGCGTGGAACTTCTGCAACGACGACAACTTCTGCCGGATCACCGCGAGTCGACCCGACCACACGATCCGCGTGCAGGTCCTCGGCCGCGACGGCGAGCCGATCCGCGTGAAGGGGCCGTACAAGAAACCGGTCGACCTGACGGGTATCCTCGAGCTCGCCCCCTGGTGACCGCCATGCGCACGCTCGTCCTCGCCCTCCCCCTGCTCGCCGCCGCCTGCTTCACCGACAGCTTCGGCGAGTCGATCGGCTTCGAGACCGCCGCGACCACCGCGGCGGCGAGCAGCTCCGGCGCCACGACCGGCGCCACGACCGGCGGCACGGTCGGCACGACCGGCACCACCGGGGCGACCTCGACCTCGGGTGCCCCCGCCGACCCGTCGACCTCGACCTCGACCGGCCCGGCGACGACCGGGCCAGACCCGTTGACCTCGACCGCGAGCTCGAGCGCCGAGCCGTCGACGTCGACCGGCGATGTCTCCGCGAGCTCCTCCGGGTCGTCGAGCGAGACCGGGTCGATGACGACCGGCGAGCCGCCGCCGGATGTCTTCCAGCTGTGCGCCGACCTGTGCGCCGCGCTGGCCGACTGCGGGGTCCGGAGCTTCATGTGCCTCTTCGAGTGCTTGGTGGTCTACGGCGGGGACTCGCCCGAGTGTCAGATCGCGGGCGCCGAGCACATCGGCTGCCTGCTCGGGCTGTCGTGCGGCCAGCTGCAGAGCGAGCTCGGCCGGCCGAACCTGTGCGCCGCGCAGCAGGCGAACAAGGTCGCGGCCTGCGGCGGCTGACCGGCACCCGGCAGGCGCGTCACTCGGTGGCGAGCGCGAGCAGCTTCTTGACGTCGCGCCAGCGGACGGCGCCGCCGGCGGCCGGGACGTCGTACTTCTTGATCGGGACCCACAGGAAGTCGGGGTGGTTGGTCCGCGACGCGCCGAGCCACTCGCCGCCGATGATCTTGCCGGCGCCGTCGAGCTCGAGCACGTACTCGTAGACGTCCTTGAAGGTGAACTGGTCGACGTCGTCGGACAGCGGCCCGTCGGCGTGCGACGGGGCCTCGGAGATCCAGCGCAGCTCGGTCCGGATCCGCCGCAGGCTCTCGGCCTTCGGGTTGAACGCGTAGGCGCCGAGCGGCTCGTCGAACACCTCGATGTCGGCCTCGAACTTCGCGGCGGCGTGGCCGAGGAGCGCGACGTGGGCGCTGGTCGCCCCGGGCGGGACGACCAGCTCGCAGGTCTCGTCGGTGCCGCTGAGGTACGGGCGGCAGGCGAACTCGGACTCGCTCGGCGGGCTGTCCCACTGGACATAGAGGTCGGCGTCGCCGGTGCCGTCGACGCGGACGCGCAGGCGCTGGCCGGCGGCGACCGGGACGCTGCCGAGCGACCGCCACGCCCCGGCCGCGACCTGGCCGGACCGGCGCTCGGACGCGATCGGCTCGCCGAAGCCGCCGAGCAGCGCGTTGGCCTCCGCCGGCGAGAGCTCCTGGTTCCGCGTGACCTTGAACGAGCGGACCGGCTGGTTCCACACCTCGTAGTCGTAGGTGCGGTCCTCGACGAACGACTGGCCGCGCAGGCCGAGCAGGTTGGCGACGACGACGTGGAAGGTGCCGGCGTTGGTGTCCTCGCAGGCGTCGACGCCGTCCAGGTCCTGATGGTCGTCGTTCTCGTCGCAGCGCAGCGACACGAACCGGACCTCGAGGCCCGCGGTGTAGGCGAGGCTGACGAGCGCCTTGATGTCGTTGACCGCGAACTCGACGCCGTTGTAGGTGACCGGCCGGGCCGGCTCGCGCTCGAGGATCGCCGCGGGCGCCCAGGCGTGACAGATCCCGAACCACGTCTCGGCGCACTTGCCCTCGGACTCGCCGCGGCGCCGGGCGCAGATCGAGCCCTTGACCTTGCAGTCGCTGTTCTTCTTGCACGCGGGGCCGGGCAGGCTGTCGACGCCGAACGCCTGCGAGACCGCGTCCTCGACGCCGTCCCGGCCGAACGCGAGGCCGTACTTCTCGGCCGGCGAGGCGGTGTTCGGGCCGGCCCACCGCTCGTTGATGCTGTCGCGGAAGGTCGGCCAGTAGTGGCCCGGCCACGGCACGAGCTCGGCCTCGCCGCTGGTCGGCAGCTCGGCGAAGACGTAGTTGAACGAGCGGTCGAGCAGCTTCGGGTCGTCGTAGTTGCCCCACGCCTCGCGGTAGGCGGTGACACGGTCCTGGCCGTCGCCCGTGGGCGGGGCGTCGCAGGCGAGCAGGAGCGAGAGGGGTAGCAGGAGCGCGCGCGAGTTCGGGCGCGCCAGGGCACGGATGGGGTCGAAAAGGGACATCGTCGGCCTATGTGGGGTGGACGCACCCCATGTGGAACCGATGGGCGAGTCGGGCGAGCTCGCCCGTGGCATGCCCTGAAAAGCGCACGGTTTTCCGGTCGCCGGTCGCTCGCGGCGCAAAAACGGCGCGGGTGCCGCTCGGATGGCCCGCGGTAGGGTTCCAAGGCTTCGAGGGCCCCGAAACTGTGGTATGGCCGACCCTGCCATGGTCTCCACCACCGCGACGAGCTTATTGGAAGACCTGATGCGCTATATCCGCTTCAGCGCCGATGACGCAGAGCTCATGAAGGCCATGGGTCCGTGGCTGCGCCCGCACTTCCCGAGGATCGTCGAGAAGTTCTACGAGGCGATCGATCGTACACCTGGCGCTGCGTCAGTTTTCACCGGCGGTCCCGCGCAGGTCGAGCGGCAGAAGAACCTGCTGCACCTGTGGCTCGGCGGGCTGGTCGAGGGCTCCTATGACGAGGCGTACTGCGAGCGGCGCGCGCGGATCGGGCGCACGCACGTGCGGATCGGGCTCGACCAGCGCTACATGTTCGGGGCGATGAACCTGATCCGCGAGGGCCTCCACGCGGCGCTGGACGAGAGCTCCTGGGACCTCGAGCGGCGGCAGCGCGCGCACGCGACGATCGACCGGGTGTGCGACCTAGAGCTCGCTATCATGCTCGAGGCGTATCGCGAGGCCTACACGGCGCGGGTCAAGGACACCTCGCGGCTGGCGACGATCGGCCAGGTCGCCGCGTCGATCGGCCACGAGCTGCGCAACCCGCTCGCGGTGATGCAGACCAGCGTCCACCAGCTGCAGCGGCGGCTGCCGCCCGACGATGAGCGGGCGCAGAAGCACCTGCGGCGGGTCAGCGAGCAGATCGACCTCTGCAACTCGATCATCTCGGACCTGCTCGAGCTCGCCCGCGACCGGCCGCCCGAGCGGCGCCCGACCGAGCTCGGGCCGGTGGTGCGTGAGGCAGCGACGTCCGTGCCGCGCCCGGAGGGGGTGGTCCTGGGGCTCGACATCGCGGAGGATCTCCCGCGCGTGGCGGTCGACGCGACACAGTTCCGGCAGATCGTCGTCAACCTGGTCCAGAACGCGATTCAGGCGCTCGGGAGCCGCGGCTCGGTCGACGTCAAGCTGCACCGCGGGCCCGACGAGCTGGTGCTGTCGGTCGAGGACAACGGCCCGGGGCTGGCGGCCGAGGTGCTGGCGCGGCTGTTCGAGCCGCTGTTCACGACGCGCTCGAACGGGACCGGCCTCGGGCTCGCGCTGTGCCGGCGGATCATCGAGAAACACGGCGGCGCGATCACGGCGGGCAACCGCCCCGCCGGCGGCGCGGCGTTCCACGCGGTGCTCCCGCTGGCGGAGGTCGCGGCATGAGCTCGGTGCTGATCGTCGACGACAACCACGAGCTCGCGGAGAACCTCGCGGAGATCCTCGAGGACGAGGGCTGCAGCGTCGCGCTCGCGCACAGCGGCGAGGAGGCGCTGCAGATCTCGGAGGCGCGCCGGTTCGACCTCGTGCTGACCGACATCCGCATGCCGGGGATCAGCGGCGTCGAGCTGGTGCGCCGGCTGTCGGCCCGCGACCCGCGGGCCAAGTTCCTGCTGATGACCGCGTACACCTCGGACTCGCTGCTGCGCGAGGCGCAGACGCTGAGCGTGGTCCGGGCGGTGCTCGCCAAGCCGCTGGCGGTCCAGCAGCTGCTGGCGATGCTGCCGCGCGACGGGGGCAAGTGCGTGCTGCTGGTCGAGGACGACGCCGGGCTGGCGGCGATGATCGGCGAGAGCATGCGGGCGCACGGGTTCACGGTCGAGGTCGCGGCGGGGGTCGAGCAGGCGCGCGACGCGATCCGGCGGCGGCGGCCGGACGTCGCGGTGATCGACCTGAAGCTCGCGGGCGGCGGCGCGGCCCAGCTCGCGCGCGAGCTCAGCGGGGCGGTCGCGATCGTCGGCCAGCCGATGATGCCGGTCGTCGCGATCACGGGGATGGGGCGCGAGTGCGACGAGGCGCAGCTCGAGCTCGGGCACCTGCCGAACGGCGGGGTGCAGTTCCTGTCGAAGCCCTTCGCCGCCGAGTCGCTGCTGTCGGCGCTGCAGACCGCGGTGCAGGGCTTTTAGGGACGAGCATGCGCGGCCAGATCCTCGTCGTCGAAGACAACCTCGCGCTCGCCGAGAACCTCGCCGAGCTGTTCGAGGAGGAGGGCCTCGCGGTCCGCGTGTGCACGCGCGGGGCCGACGCGCTCGAGCAGGCGCGCGAGCGCGGGTTCGACGTCGCGGTCGTCGACCTCGGGCTGCCGGACGTCAGCGGGGTCGACCTCGCCGGCGACCTGCGCGGGGTCCAGCCCGGCAGCGAGGTGCTGCTGATCACCGGCGACGCGACGCTGGCGACCGCGATCGCGGCGGTGCAGACCGGCGTGTTCGCGTACGTGCAGAAGCCGTTCAAGACGCAGGACCTGCTGGCGCTCGCCGAGCGCGCGCTGACGCAGGTGCAGCTGCGGCGCGAGCGGACGCGGCTCGCCCAGGAGCTCGAGGTCTCGGAGCGGCTGTACCGCGGGATCGTCGAGTCGGCCGACGAGCTGATCGTCGTCGTCGACCACGGCGGGGCGATCCACAGCTGGAACCGCTTCGCGGCGAAGGTCACCGGCTACGCGCAGGACGAGGTGTTCGGCGCCGACTTCGTGGCCCGCTTCATCGCCGAGGACCACCGCGCGCCGTGCCGGCAGTACCTCGCCGATGCGCGCGCGGGGCGGCGGGTGCCGGAGGCCGAGTGCCACGTGCTCGTCCGCGAGGGCCCGTCGCGGGTCGTCCGCTGGAACCTGACGGTGCTGACCCCCGACGCCGACGAGGAGACGCTGTTCCTGCTGGTCGGGACCGACGTCACCGACCGGCTCGCGCTCGAGAAGCGGGCCGCCGACGCCGAGGCGATGGCCTCGCTGGCGACGCTGACGGCCGGGCTCGCGCACGAGATCCGCAACCCGCTCAACGCGGCGCTGCTGCAGATCGAGCTCCTGTCGCGGATCGCCGGGCGGATCAGCGACCCGGCGCGCGACCGCCTGTCGGAGTGCTCGCGGCTGGTGCAGTCGGAGATCCAGCGGCTGTCGCGGCTGCTCGAGGACTTCCTGAGCCTGGCGCGGCCGCGCCGGCTGGCCCACGCGCCGGTCGACCTGACGGTGCTGTGCGAGCACGTGGTGTCGATGCACCGTCCGGTCGCCGAGGCCGCGGGGCTCAAGCTGTCGGTGCAGGTCGCCCCGTGCCTGCCGAAGGTGCTCGGCGACCAGCCGCGGCTGACGCAGGTGCTGATCAACCTCGTCGTCAACGCGATCGACGCGATGCGCCCGATCGGGCACGGCGAGATCGTCGTCTCCGCCGAGGCGGCCGGCGACGGGCGCGTCCGCGTGACGATCGCCGACGAGGGCCCCGGCATCTCCCCGGAGGTCGCCGGCAAGATCTTCACGCCGTTCGTCAGCACCAAGGAGCGCGGCACCGGGCTCGGGCTGTCGATCGTCAAGCGGATCATCGACCTGCACGACGGCTCCGTCGCGCTGCGCCCGCGCCCCGAGGGCGGGGCGGTCGCCGAGGTCGTGCTGCGCGCGGCATGACCGGAGGGGCAGGTCTGTTCGGGCATGTCCTGCTCGCCATGCTCGCCGCGCCGCCCGCGGGGCGCGAGGCGGCGGGCGAGCGCCGGATCGGGGTCGGGGTCGGGCTCTTGTGAGGCCCTGGGCGCGGCGCTACTTCGGCGGGTCGATCTCGTCGCACTTCTGGCTGATCACGCCGGCGAGCGCGTCGCCGACGACCATCGCGTAGTCGGCGGGGGCGTCGATGCTGCCGGTGATCGGCGGGGCGGAGAACGACTCGAGGAAGGTCTTGAGGGTGGTGTCGCCGGCGTTGTCGTAGCAGAAGTCGGGGACGAGGCCGGCGGCGAGGATGCAGGCCGTGCCGCCGCAGGTCTGCTTGGCGGCGGCGAGCTTGTCGACGAACTGGCTGACCGGCTCGGGCGACTTGTCGGGCTCGTCGGTGAGGACGAAGATCAGGAGGACCGCGCCGGCGTCGCGCAGAAAGCCCGCGTTGGTCGCGGCGTTGCCGGGGTCGGCGGCCCAGCCGGCGGCGGCGGCCGGCATCTCGAACGAGCAGCCGGTCTCGCCGGCGGCGGTGGCGGCGGCGGTGAACCAGGCCTTGAGCGCGGCGGGGTCGTCGCTGGTGTCGGCGGCGAAGAAGGGCTTGCCGTCCCAGGTGAACAGGCGGCCCTGACCGCCGTTCTCGCCGTTGTTCGGGGCCGGCGGCGGGTCGTAGTAGTTGTCGAAGATCTCCTGCTCGCTCGTCTGGCTCTTGCAGTTGACCGTCGACTCCGAGCAGCTGCCCTTGAAGAACGAGGTGACGGTGAGGCCGACGTGCAGGTCGGTGCCGGGCGGCAGGGCGGCGAACATCGCGTCGACGAAGCCGGGGAAGGCGGCGCTCAGGTCCTCCTGGTGCGGGCCCATCGAGGCGGAGTTGTCGATCACGAACAGCAGGTCGACGGCGGTGCAGCCCTTCTCGCCGGCGGTGTCGGTCGGGTCGGGGGGGACGTCGGGGGTGCCGACGTCGAGCTTGAGGCCCTGGGTGTCGCCGCCGGTCATGCCGGTGGTCGGGGCGCCGGTCGAGGTCGCGTCGCCGCCGGTGCTGCCGGTCGCGCCGGTCGGGTCGGTGGTCGGGGGGGCGGTGGTCGGCGGGGCGGTGGTCGGGGCGGTCGCGCCGGTCGTGGCGCCGCCGTCGTCGCCGCAGCCGGCGAGCGCGGCGAGCACGAGGCCGAGGGCGGGGAGAGGTCGAGGTCGCTGCACGCGGAGGGGGGCCATGACAGGGCGCCATAGCAGCGGCGGGGGGCGCGGCGCAAGGACCCGCGGCGCACATCCCCGGGGCGGGGGAAGCGAGCTACACTGCCGCGGCGATGCGCTGGTTCATCGGCGACCTGCAGGGCTGCGCCCGCGAATTCGACGACTTGCTGCGGGAGATCCGGTTCGATCCGGCGCGCGACGAGCTGTGGTGCCTCGGCGACCTGATCAACCGCGGGCCGGACTCGCTGGCGGCGCTGCGGCTGTGGCGGGACGTCGGCGGGCGCGGGATCGTCGGCAACCACGACATCTACGGGCTCCTTGTCCACTCGGGCCGGTGGCCGCGCAAGCACGACACGCTGGCGGCCCTGTTCGCGGCACCCGACGGTCCGGCGCTGCTGCAGCGGCTGCGGGCGATGGACGCGCTGGTGCACCTGGCCGCCGCGCCAGGTTCGAAGGGGCCGGACGTGTGGGCGGTCCACGCGGGGCTGCACCCGCTGTGGGGCGACCTGCACGGGCTGGCGGCGCGGGTCAACGGGCGGCCGCACGACGACGAGTGGCTCGAGTCGCCGGAGCTGTCGTTCATGACGCGGGTCCGCTGCTGCACGGAGACGGGCGAGCGCTCGAAGTTCGACAAGAAGCCGGAGGACTGCCCGCAGGGGTTCCGGCCGTGGGACGAGCTGTACCGCGGCGCGACGCTGGTCGTGCACGGGCACTGGGCGTGGCGCGGGTACTACCGCGGGCCGAAGTCGATCGGGCTCGACTCCGGCTGCGTGTACGGCGGGCAGCTGACGGCGTGGTGCCAGGACGAGGACCGGATCGTCCAGGTCCCGGCGCGCGTGTGAGCGGCCGCGCCGGCGCGGGCGTCACATCGGGATGACGTTCTTGAGCGCGAAGCCGGTCATGTCCGAGTAGGTGTAGGGGCCGTTGAGGCCGCCGAGCCACTGGGCCGACTTGGCGACCGGGTCGTAGACGAAGGTGCCGCCGCCGTCCTTGGACTGGTCGACGAGCCAGACCTTGCCCTGGACGTCGATGCTGGCGCCGGTCGGGGTCTCGACGCCGACGAGCGTCTCGGGGCCGATGAACTCGACGAAGGTGGCGGTGTCGGTGTCGACGCGCAGCAGGCCGTTCGGCGGGAACAGGGCGGCGGCCCACAGGTCGCCGTTGGTGTCCTCCATCATGCCGCGGCTGAGGACGGGGTACTGCGCGGGGATGTCGACCTTGACCCACGACTTGTCGGCCGGGTCGTAGCGGATCAGGCTGCCGTCCCAGCCGCCGACCCAGCTGCGGCCCTTCGAGTCGACGGTGAAGCCGTAGGCGCCGCCGGAGAAGCCGGGCAGCGCGATCGTCTCGGCCTCGAAGTTGTCGTAACGGACATGTACCAGCGGACCTTGCGAATAGGTCACGCCCCAGAAGTCGTTGTTGCTGTCGACCGCGCCGCCGTAGATCCCGAGGCCGCCGTTGGCGCCGGGGACGAGGACCTGGTTCTCGATCGCGCCGGTCTCGCCGTTGAGCAGGTAGACCCAGGCGTCGCCGCCCTGCGGGGCGCTGGTCCACACCTTCTCGTCGACGAGCTCGGAGCACGGGTTCTCCGGGTCGACCTTCTCGCCCGAGGTCCACGCGGCCGGCCGCGAGGCGGGCATCAGCGGGGTGTTCCACAGCACGCACTCGTCGCTGCCCCACGCGAGGACGTCGTTCTTGCCCTGCGAGGTCTGGATCCCCGGCTGGCCGTTCTTCTCCTTGCAGTTGTCGGAGACGGCGCCGATCTTGGTGATGCTGCCGTCGCGGTTGACGACCGCGACGTCGCCCTTGAGGTTGACCGAGGTCCGCGAGGGGTCGGCGAAGTCCGGGCCGGTCCGGTAGCGGCCGACCTCCTGCAAGGTGGCGGTGTCGATCTTGCTGACGGTGCCCTCGGGCGAGTTCGAGATCCAGATGTGCGAGAAGGCGACGTCGCCGCCGCCGCAGTCGGTGTCGTTGCCCTGGGTGGTGTTGTTGCCGGTGGTGGTTCCGGTGGTGGTGCTGGCGTCGCCGGTGGTGCCGGTCGAGACGACAGGGTCGGTCGTCGCGTCGCCGGTGGTGCCGGTGGTGCCGGTGGTGCCGGTGGTCGTGGTGTCGGCGGTGGTCTGGCCCTGGGTGTCGCTGCCCGAGCCGCTCGGGTCGCTGGTCGGAGAGGCGGTCGTCGGCTGCTCGGTGGCGCCGGTCGTCGGGGTGCCGGTCGTCGGGTTCTGGGTGGTGCTGCCGGCGCTGGCGCTGGCGCTGGTGTTGGTGTCGTCGCCGCAGGCGGCGAGCGGGAGGACGAGGACGAGCGATAAGGAGCGGCGCGAGGACATGTCCGCCATCGTAGCCCGAATGTAGGTGGATCCACTCGTGTGGAAACCTGGGGGCTGCTCGGGGGCGTGTGCGCGAAGTCGCCATGGAGGGGGGCAGGCCGACAGCGGGGGGCGGGCTTGGCCGATGTGGGGGGCGGGGCCGCGGAGGACTGGGGGGGCGCGTCCCCGGGGCGACGGCGATGGGTCCCTCGCGGGCGGCGGGGGCCCCTCCGAACCGCGTGCTCGGCGGCCCGCTCGTTCGCGGTCGTCGGTGCCCGAAGGACATGTTTCAAAAGCTATGTCCCGAGTGCCAGACACGCCGCCTGCGCGCGCGATTCGGCCTCCGCCCCGCCTGCGTCCCACGCCGACGCCCTGGGGACGCGCCCCGAGAGGCCCTGGTGGGCCCCGCTCGTCCTCGCGCGGGGGACTTCTCGCCGGCGGAGGGCGAACGATGGCGGGAGCCGCGAGGTGGAGACGGGCGGCCGGGGAGAGGAGCGTCGAGCGGGAAGAAGCGGGGCCCGGCGAGGATGAAGGATGGGCGGCCGGGGAGAGGAGCGTCGAGCGGGAAGAAGCGGGGCCCGGCATGGATGAAGGATGGGTGGCGGGGAGAGGAGCGTCGGATGGAGAGGAGCGGGGGCCTGGCGTAGATGAAGGATGGGTGGCGGGGAGAGGGGCGTCGGGAGGGAAGAAGCGGGGCCCACCAGGGTCTTCATGGGGCGGACCCAGCGCGGCGCCTGGGACGCAGGCGGGGGGGACCCATGGCGCGCGCGCAGGCGGCCGCATGCCCGTGGGTCGCAGAAAGATTCATGTCTTGCGAGACATGTCTTCATCGACATGCGGCCGCCGAGCACGGCCATGGGGGGGAACCCGACGCCCGCGAGGGACCCACGGCGCCGCGCCGGGTCCGCCCCCACCAGGCCTTCGTGGCCCCGCGTCTGCGCGTCGGAGGGGCCCCGCGTCTGCGCGTCGGAGAGGCCCCGCGTCCGCGCGTCGGAGAGGCCCCGCGTCCGCGCGTCGGAGAGGCCCCGCGTCTGCGCGTCGGAGAGGCCCCGCCCCGCGTGGCTCCGAGCGAAATTCAGGTGCGGAAGACGATGTCCTCGCGGGAGAACCAGCGGGCGCAGGCGACCACGCCGAGGGCCGCGAGGGCGGCGAGCGAGACGAAGACGAGGACGAGGTGGGGCGGGGCTGCCGTGCCGGCGATGATCTCGCGGGTCGCCAGCGACACGTTGAGGATCGGGATCAGGGCGGTCACGGCGGACAGGCGGACGCCGGGGGCGAGGGCGAGCATCGCCGGGACGATCACGACGATCATCAGGGGGCTGATCACGCTGATCGCCTCCTTGTAGCTGCGGGCGTACAGCGACAGCATCAGCAGGGCGGCGGCGAAGAACACCGAGAGCGGGAGCAGCAGGGCGAACATCAGGGCGATCGTCGACGGCGCGAGCACCTGCTCGATCGCGGCGAGGACCGCCGGCGGGACGCCCTCGATGCCCTGGCGGACGCTGACGTACATGCCGACCGCGGCGAGCACCGCGGACGTGATCCCGGTCAGCGTGACGACGGCGAACTTGCCGAGCACGATCTGCAGGCGGCTCGCCGGCGACGACAGCAGGGTCTCGAGCGTGCCGCGCTCCTTCTCGCCGGCGGCGAGGTCGATCGCCGGGTACATCGCGCCGGTGAAGCAGAACAGGATGAACATGTACGGCAAGAGGCCGCCGAGCAGCTTGCCGAGGACCTCGCGCGAGCTGGCGACGTCGGTCGTCTCGAGCGCGATCGGGTCGGTGACCGCGGGGTCGAGGCCGAGCGCGGCGAGGCGCTCGTCGAGCAGCCGCTGCTCGAACTCGCCGAGCGCGTCCTCGACGCGGCGGCGCTTGATGTCGAAGTCGTCGCTGGTCTTGTGGACGAGCTGGACGGTCGCGGGGCGGCGGGCGGCGAGCGCCTGGGCGTAGCCGGCGGGGACGATCACGGCGGCGTCGAGCGCCTCGCTGCGGACCTGCTCGGGGAGGGCGAGCATGTCCCGGGTCTCGGCGACGTCGAAGCCTGGCTCCTGGGACAGGAAGGCGGCGAGGCCGGAGCGGCCGTCGGCGTCGGCGACGGCGACGTGCAGCACCTTGCCCTGGACCTCGGCGGCGCGCGACTGCGAGAAGCGGGCCATGCCGATCATCAGGACCGGGAAGAGCAGCAGCGGGACGACGATCATCGCCATCAGGGTGCGGCGGTCGCGGAGCGTGTCGCGCAGCTCCTTCTTGAAGACGACGAGGGCGGGGGAGCTCATGCGGCGCCTCCGGGGCGGGCGGCGTCGGCGGCGTCGACGAGGCGGACGAACTCGTCCTCGATCGAGCGGCCGCCGGCGAGCAGCTCGGGGAGCGGGCCCGCGGCGAGCACGCGGCCGCGGTGGACGACGGCGAGGTCGTCGGCGAGCATCGTCACCTCGCTCATGATGTGGGTCGAGAAGAGGACGGTCTTGCCCTGCGCGCGGCAGTCCTTGACGAGCTGGATGATCGCGCGGGCGGCGATGATGTCGAGGCCGGAGGTCGCCTCGTCGAACACGACGACCTCGGGGTCGTGGATCACCGTGCGGGCGATCGCCACCTTCTGCTTCATGCCGGTCGACAGCTGGCCGGCGCGGCGGCCGGCGTAGGCGTCGATCCCCAGGGCGGCGAACAGGGCGTCGCGGCGGCGGCGGTAGTCGGGCTCGGGGACGCCGCACAGGTCGGCGGCGTAGCGGACGTTCTCCTCGGCGGTCAGGCGCTCGTAAAGCCGGGTCGAGCCGGTGAGGAAGCCGAGGCGGCGGCGCGCGGCGACGGGGTCGGCGAGGGCGTCGACACCCGCGATCGAGATCCGCCCGCGGTCGGGGCGCAGCATCGCGGCGATCATCCGCAGGACGGTGGTCTTGCCGGCGCCGTTGGGGCCGAGCAGCGCGAAGACGCGGCCCGGCCGGCAGGCGAAGGTGACGCCTGCGACCGCCTGGACGGCGTTTCCGGAGAAGCCGGGGCCGAGCTCGCGCCGCTGCTGGCGGGAGACCGGGAAGGACTTGGTGAGGTCGGAGACGTCGATCATGCGCGGACGGCCGCGGGAGAACTGTAGCAGCGGCGCGCGGAAGTATGTACCCTGCGCCCCGCCTCGGTCCGACCCATGCCGCGAATGACCCGAAGTCTCGTCCTCGCCGCCCTGTCCCTCCTGCCCGGCTGCTCGAAGACGCAGATCGCCATGGCGACCCCGCGCGACGAGCTGCCGCCGCTGATGATCCCGTCCGAGCTGCGGCTGCGCGCGGGGGCGGCGCAGAGCTCCGACAGCTACGTCGCATACGACGTCGGGCCGAGTCAGTCGAGCGGCGGCGGGGGCGGAAGCCGGGACTGGCGCGACGTGCCGGATGTCGACCGCGGCGACGGCCCGGGCGAGGACCGGCCGACGACGATGACGGCGCGGCGCGGCGGCGGCGGCGGGAAGGCGGCCGGCGCGGCGATGGTGTCGGCGGCGCCGCAGCCGACGAGCTACGCGCTGATCGTCGGGATCGAGAAGTACCGCGACGTGACGCCGGCCGGCGGGGCGCGCAGCGACGCGGAGCGGTTCGCCGAGCTCGCGCGGGTGACGATGGGCGTGCCGGAGGAGAACATCAAGGTGCTGCTCGACGACCGCGCGAGCAAGACCGACATCGCCAAGCAGATGCGCTGGCTGCAGGCCAACGTGCCGGCCGGCGGGCGCGTGTACTTCTACTTCAGCGGCCACGGGGCGCCCGAGCCGACGACGGGGGTCAGCTACATCGTGCCGTTCGACGGCGACCCGCAGTACCTCAAGGACACGGCGATCCCGATGACCGAGGTGCTCGGCGAGCTCGAGAAGACCAAGGCGAAGGAGGTGCTCGCGCTCGCCGACTCGTGCTTCTCCGGCGCCGGCGGCCGCTCGGTGCTCGCGCCCGGGACGCGCCCGCTGGTCCGCGTCGAGGAGCCGAAGCAGCAGGCCCGCGTGGCGATGCTGTCGGCCAGCTCCGGCGCCGAGATCTCCGGCCCGGCCGCCGACGGGTCCGGCGGGCTGTTCTCGAAGTACCTGATCGAGGCGATCGGCTCCGGCCAGGGCGACATCAACGGCGACGGCCAGATCTCGCTCAAGGAGCTCGCCGACTGGATCGGCCCCCGCGTCCAGCGCGAGGCCAAGCGGGCCAACCGCGAGCAGACGCCGCACCTGACGCTCGGCAAGAAGCTCGGCTCGGCCGGCGACTTCATCGTCTCGTGGGGGTACGCGCGATGAGGCGGGCGGCGGCTGTCCTTTTGTTCCTGTCCCTCGGGGCTTGCACCCGCCAGGGCTTCCTCAAGGCGCCGGAGGCCGAGGAGGCGGCGGCGGTCGGCGGGTTCGCCAGCGACATGCACTTCCTGCTCGAGCCGACCGGCGACGCGGAGTCGCTGCTCGGCCGCCAGGTGCAGGTGTCGTCGGCCGGCGCGTGGACGCTCGCCGACGAGCGCGCGCCCGGCTGCGAGGTCCGCGTCAAGCGCAGCGCGGCGAAGTACAAGAAGCGCCACCGGATCGGGCTCGGCGATCTGACGGCGTTCTCCGGCGGCTACAAGCAGATGCTCAGCCTCGAGGCCCGCTACGGCCGGTCGGTCGAGGCGGAGTACCAGATCGAGAACACCGAGACGCTGACCGCCGACACCGAGGGGCCGTGCGGCGAGGTGATCGTCAAGTCGGTCCGCGTCGGCTCGGGCTTCCGCAAGCTGGTCCGCAAGGCCGAGGGCTCGGCGAAGGGCCGCGCGGGCCAGGGCCCGATCAGCGCGGAGGGCGGCCGCGAGGCGGTCACCGAGGCGCTCGACAGCATGGAGTGGTCCGACCCGCAAGCCTACGCGTTCAGCTACGACCGCGTGACGCAGACGAAGCCGTTCGACTTCACGTTCACGCTGCCGGACAAGATCACGGACGGAGAGGCGATCGAGTTCTCGCTCGGGGCGAGCGACACGGCGTACGTGATCGTGTTCTTCCTCGAGGAGTCGGGCGCCGGCGCGGTGCTGTACCCGACCAACCAGATGCCGATCCCGACGGTCCAGGCGAAGGCGACGCTGACGCTCCCGACCCCGGGCGAGGCGCAGATCAAGGCGCAGCTGCGCGACCCGCAGACGCCGGCGCGCGAGACGCTGGTGGTCTACGCGTTCACGGATCGCGCCGACTTCGAGCGCTTCAAGCCGCAAGCGCTCGGCGAGAGCGAAGTGGCGGCCTACGCGGCCAGGCTGACCGCCGAGCTGGCCCAGGTGCCGATCTCCCGGTGGGCCCGGGCGACGGCGACGTACGAGATCGTTCCGAAGGGATCCAAGTGATGAGGACCGTCGACATGTTCGCAGGGACAGGTTTCAAGATCGGGCGCGCGGCGGTCGCGTGCGTCTGTGCGGCGACGATGACGGTGGCCGGGCCGGTTCACGCGGCAGACCCCGGCGACCCGCCGGCGCCGTCCGGGCCGCCGTCGGAGGACCTCAACCCGCAGGCCGAGAAGCACGTCGCCCGCGCGGTCGAACATTTTAATAATGGGGCCTACGTCGACTCGGAGGAGGAGTTTCGCCGCGTCGCGTTCTTCGCGCCCAACTGGCGGCCGCTGCACTTCAATTTGGGGGTGCTCGCCGAGGCGCAGGGGAAGCTGGCGACCGCGGTCGAGGAGTACAAGGTGTTCCGGCCGCTCGGGTCGCCCGACGAACAGCTGATCGTCGATCAGCGGATCGATGAGCTCGGACGGCGCAAGACGAAGATCGGGGCGGCGTACAAGCGGCAGATCGCGCTCGGCGCAGGGGCGGTGACGCTCGGCGTGGCGAGCCTCGGCGGGGCAGCGGCGCTGTTCGTGGTGATGGTGCAGCGCGGGAACAAGGCGGAGGAGTGGAACAGTGCTGCCAACATGCTTGAGGCGGGCAATAGCAATGACGATCCGGTCGTCGCACAGCGGGTTGCGGACTTGAGGGCCGAGGCCACGGATCTGACGAAGAGCCGGACCGGGCTACTGTACGGCGGCGTGTACCTCGGGATCTTCGGGCTGCTGCTCCTGACCTACTCGATCATCCCGCTGCGCAATTCGATCAAGTCGAAGCGGCAGCTCGATGGGATCGCGTTCGGGCGGTCGCGGCTGAAGTGGACCGGCGGGGCGAGCGTCCAGCTGCGCTTCTGAGGGATCGGACATGGCCCAGCGAGCAGGTGCCACGACGGCGAAGGCCGGCGCGAAGAAGGCGGCGGCCAGGAAGGCTTCCGGCAAGAAGGCCGCGAAGGCCCGCGCGGCGAAGACCGGGGCCGGCGCGAAGAAGGCCGTTGCGAGGACGGCGGCGAAGACCGCGACGAGCAAGAAGGCGGCCGCGAAGAAGGCGGCGGCCAAGGTGGCCCCGGCGAAGAAGGTCGCCAAGAAGGCGGCCGCGAAGAAGGCCGCTGGCAAGAAGACGGCCGCGAAGAAGGGGGCCAAGAAGACGGGCGCGAAGAAGAGGGCCAGGCCGACGACCGCCAAGACAGCGCCCGTGGCGCCTAGGGCGGAGGGGATCGAGGCGCTCGTCTATCGCCTGATCACGGCGGCGGCGGAGCGCGGGCTCGGGGTCGTCTACGGGGCGCTGGGGGACGCGGCGCTCGCGGAGGTCGAGTCCTGGTTCGGCAAGGTCGAGCTGCCCGCGAGCTACCGGCGGTTCATGGCGAGCTTCGGGTCGCTGCGGGTGCTCGGCGACGACGGCGAGGTCGAAGGGCTCTGCGTGTTCACGCCGGCCGAGGTCGCGCGCGTGACGCGGGGGGTCGTGCGCGTGCCGGCGGGCGTCCGGTGGAAGGACGAGCAGGGGCGCCCCTGCACGATCACGACCGACCACCTGATCGCGTTCGCGGACGGCCCGCGTGGCTGCGTGTGGTGCTTCGACGCGAGCGCGGCCGCGGGCGAGCTGCCGGTCGTCGCGCACGACCAGGACGAGCCGATCTACGCGCGCGACGTCGAGACCGGGGCGTCGATGACGGACCGCCCGCCGCATTACCCCGACTTCATGGCCTGGCTCGCGGGACAGGTCGAGGCCTTCTGCGCGCCGCCGCGGCGCCGCCGACATTGACCGCGGGACAGGTCTGGACGGACAGGCGCGGGGGCGCACGGACGGCCCCGCGGGCGAGCGCGCGCGCGCGCGGGCGGGGCCCGGCGGGCGGGCCGCGACGCGGTATGCTGGCGGGCGATGCAGGGCTCGGCGATCGGGGTTTTGTTTCTGGCGTACCTCGCGGCGCTCGGCGTGGCGCTGTGGCGGGATGTGGCGCCGGAGGTGCTGCTGACGTGGGGGGCGGGCGGCGCGGCGTTGATCTGGCTGGTCGTGGTGGTGACGCTGCCGTGGAACCTGCACTTTCGGGCGCGAGAGGTGCTCGCCGAGCTGCGGCGATCGGCGGAGGCGGGGATCAAGGTCACGGGCGAGCAGATCGCGTTCGCCGAGAAGGTGAAGCGCTGGACGCTGACGACGAGCCTGGCGATGCACGTGCTGTCGGCCGTGGTCGCGCTCGGGCTGGCGGTGCTCGGCGACCAGCCGCTCGGGTACCCGTTCGCGGGGTTCTATCTGCTGAGCTGTTTGGTGCGGCCGGTGATCGCGTCGATGCAGCAGGTGCGGCGGCGGCTCGAGACGATCGCCGAGGACACCCGGTTCCCGCGCGACGACGTGATGAAGCTGCGCGGGCAGGTCGAGGCGCACGAGCTCGCGGTCGCGCGCTTCGACCAGGAGCTCGCCGAGCTGCGGCGGCGGCACGAGGAGCTCGCCGAGGGCGTCGAGAAGCAGCGCGCCGAGCTCGAGCTGAAGATCGGCGCGCTCGCGCGCAAGTTCGAGGAGAGCCTCGACCGGCTGACCGACAACCGCGAGCTGATCGGCGGGATCAAGGCGTTCTTGCGGATGGTCCGCGAGCCGTCGCCGCGCGCGGGCGAGTGAGGCGCGCTCACGCGCGACGGCGGCGGCGCAGGAGCAGCAGCAGCGGGCCGCCGAGGACCAGCGGCGCGGCGTCGACGGGGGCGTCGCTGCGGCAGGTGCACGAGATCGTCGTGACGTCGCCGCCGCCGCCGGAGGCGCTGTCCGGGCCGGCGCTGTCGGTGACGCCGCCGGAGGTGTCCGTCGGGACCTGTCCCGGGATGCAGGCGAAGTCGCCGGCCTCGGACTGGCCGCAGACCGGGGTCATCGGCGTGTCGCTGCAGTCGGTGACGACGAGGCCGTTGTCGGGGTCGCACAGCTGCAGGAGGTCGCCGTCGCACGCGCCCTGCTCGGTGACGGCGCCGCAGGGGTTGCAGTCGAAGCCGTCGGAGCCCTCGGGGCAGAGGGTCGGGGCGTCGCACACGCCGTCCTTCTCGTAGGGGCACCAGCCCTCGGGGGCTTCGGGCAGGGCGCCGGACTCGGGGTCGACGCAGGAGAAGCCGGTCGCCTCGTCGACGAAGCCGCACTGCTTGCCGAGCTTGGCGCAGAAGACCTCCTGAGTGACCTTGGTCGAGCCGTCGCAGTAGACGAGGACGTCGCCGACGCACTTGCCGTAGTAGGTGCTGCCGCCGGGGACGTCGGTGCAGGTCGCCTTCTCGTCGATGTTGGCGGCGCAGTACGGGTCGATCAGGCAGGCGCGGGTGCCGTCGGACACGTTGGCGCAGCAGTCGTAGGGGGCGTCGCACTCGCCGCCGCGCTTGCACTCGTGCGAGCAGAAGCCGGTCTGCGCGCCCTCCTCGGACACGCAGAACGGGTTGTCCGCGCCGCACTCCTGGTAGCCGTCGGCGTCGCAGGTGGCGGCCGGGCCCTTGCCGTCGGGGTTGAGGCAGTCGTAGCCGACGATCGAGTCGAACTTGCCGCAGACGAAGCCCTCGGCGGCGCAGTCGATCGTCATGATCTCGTCGTCGGGGACGCCGGGCTGGCAGTAGACGAGCGTCGCGCCGTCGCAGCGGCCGTAGAACGACTCGTTGCCGCAGGTGCCGGGGATCACGGCGCAGCTGCCGTTGCCGTCGTCCTGAAAGTTCTCGTTGCAGACGCAGAGGTAATTGTCCTGCTGCATCGGGTCGGGCCACTCGGGGTGGCTGTTCGCCGGGCAGTCGCTGTCGATCGGCTCGCACTTGCCGTCGGCCGCGTTGGCGGCGCCCTCGAAGCCGGGGTCGCACTTGCAGCTCTTGCTCGCCGCGTCCCAGCCGGAGTTGAGCGGGCAGCCCTGCTCGTTGGCGACGCACTGGCTGCCGTCGCTGTTGGGCTTGAAGCCGTCCTGGCAGAGGCACAGGCCGTTGGCGAGGACGGAGTTGGCGGGGCACTCGACGTCGGCGAGCGCGACGCAGGCCGTGCCGTCGCTGCTCGGGACGAAGCCGGGGTCGCAGTAGCACAGGCCGTCCTTCTCGGACGAGTTGGTCGGGCAGCCGTCCTTGGGGACCTCGGAGGCCGCGAGCACGCCGACGCCGACCCACGCGTCGGCGGTCCTGGTGCAGTCGCCGCTGGTCGCCTGGCCGAGCGCGACCAGCTCCTTGCAGGCGGCGATCGTGCCCTGGGCCATGTCGATGAAGCTCGCCTGGCTGCCGATGTGGCCCTTGTAGAGGGTGCGGTACCAGACCTTCTCGACGAGCTCGCGGCTGGCCGAGGTGGCGAGCAGGTAGGCGGCGTGGTTGGGGATCCCGCTGTTGATGTGGACGCCGCCGAAGTCGCCGGAGCCCTTGTAGAGGAACTCCATGTGCTTCGGCTGGCCGCCGTCGGTCGGGTCGATGAAGCTGCGCGCGAACGCGGCGCCGAAGCCGGGGCCGACGACGTCCTCGCCGAGCGTCCAGTCGTCGCGGTCGATCATCATCGCCATGACGTCGGCGAAGCTCTCGTTGAGCGCGCCGGGCTGGTTCATGTAGACGAGGTTGACGGTGCCGGTGATCACCGCGTGGGTGTACTCGTGGGCCGAGACGTCGAGCGAGCGGGTGAACTCCTTGAACGCGAGCTCGTCGCCGTCGCCGAGCGCCATCACCTTGTTGTAGGGGTCCCAGAAGGCGTTGTTGTAGTCGACGCCGAAGTGGATCACCTGGCGGACCTCGGCGCCCTGGCCGTCCCACGAGTTGCGGCCGTGCGTCTTCTGGAAGTAGTCGATCACCCTCTGCATGTGGTCGTGGGCGGTCGCCGCGGCGGCGCTCCACTTGTTCTTGTCCTTGCTCGTCAGCAAGCTCGCGAGCGCGACGCTGTCGGTGTTGCCGGCGTCGAGCGTCTTGAGCGTCGCGAACGACAGGCCCTTGCTCTGGTCGAACAGCCCGAACTCGGCCTTGCCCGGGTAGTGCGACAGGCGCAAGGTCACCGGCTTGCCGAAGTGGTTGGTCGCGTTGCCGGTCGTCGGGGTCGCGGTCTCGGTGGCGACGAGCGGGTGGCGGGCGAGCACGGCGCCGCTGGTCGCGTCGACAAAGGTGGCGAAGTGCTGCGGCTGTCCGTCGGGCAAGGTGACCGACTGGACGAGGCGCCAGGCGAGCCTGCCCCCGAGGTCATGGCTCTGCGGCCAGACGCCGAGCTCGGGCGCGCCGAGGTCGACGACGGGGCTCGTGGGCGCGGCGGGGCCGTTGTGGCGCAGCGCGCGGGCGCGGGCGGCGGCGGGGCCGTAGCGGACGGCCAGCGGCGGGGCGAGGCGGCCGAGGTTCTGCGCGGCGATCGAGGTCAGCGCGCCGGTGTGATCGAAGTGGGCCGCGACCTCGGCGCCCCACACCGGGAGGTCGTGGTAGCGGAGGTCGTAGACGAGGCCGAGCGCGCCGTTCGGGTCGGTGACGACGCGGCGCGGGGCGAGGTCGATGGTGCCGGGCGCGGCGGCGAGGCCGAGGACGTCGCGGTGCTCGGCGAGCAGCGCCTCGGCGGCGCGCAGGCCGGGGCCGCGCGGGTTGGGGACGCGGCCGTCGAAGCGGCGCAGGGTGCCGTGCGCCGGGTCGAGGCGCAGCTGCGGCGGGTCGTCGGACAGCGCGGCGAGCCGGGTCAGCGCGGCGCGGGCGAACGGCGCCGGCTGGACGGCCTTCGCCGGCTGCGCGAGGGTCAGCGGACGTGGCCGCGCGGCCGCGGCACCGCCGGCGACGACGCGCGCGAGCGGCTTGCCGATCTTCTTGTCGCTGCTCGCGGGCGCTTGCTTGCCGGGCGGCGCGGCGGCGGCGGGGAGCGCGAGACAGGCGAGCGAGAGGGCGAGCAGCGAGGTGCGGCGCGAGAGCATGGCGAGCCGCGAGGATACCTTGACGATCGTCGGCCCGCGGGGCCAATCTCGGGGCGTGTTTGTCACCTCGCGGGCGCGCTCTAGGGCATGTGTGATCGGTGCGGCGATCGGTCTCGCCGTGTGGCTCGGCGGCGGGGGTCGGGCGCTCGCGGGCCCGCCCGCGCCCGCGGACGCGAGCGCGGCCGCGGCGGCGCTGAGCAGGGTCGAACCGGCGGAGTTCGGGGCGGGCGCGACGATCACGATCGCCGGCGCGGGCTTCGAGGAGGGCGACACCGTGGCGATCGACAGCGTGGCGCTCGAGGACGTCAAGGTGACGCCGACGCAGATCACCGCGCTGGTGCCGGCGAGGGTCAAGGCCGGCAAGGCGCTCGTGCTGCGCCGCGGATCGAAGGCGCTCGCCAGGCTGCCGCTCGCGGGGGCGTTCGTGCCGGCGCCGCGGCTGAGCGCGGCGTCGCCGAAGTTCGCGGCGCCGGGCGAGGCGGTGACGCTCAAGGGCAAGGGCCTCGACCGCGTGACGACGCTGACGCTCGCCGGCGAGCCGGTGAAGATCGAGGAGCAGAGCGCGACGACGATCCGGTTCATCGCGCCGGCGGGCAAGACGGGGCCGCTGGTGGCCCGCGGCGTCGGCGGCGAGGCGGCGCTCAAGCGGGACTACGAGATCTTCCACGCGCCGGCGCTCGCGGCCGCGGAGCCGGCGGCGGGGTTCGAGGGCGACACGGTGGCGCTGACGGGCCAGCACCTCGGCGCGGCGAGGTTCAGGCTCGGATCGCGGCCGCTCAAGGCCGAGAAGCAGGGCGACGACTCGGCGACGGTGACGATCGCCCGGGGCGCGAAGTCGGGGGCGCTGCGCGCCGAGGCGCGCAAGAAGGGGTCCGATGTGCAATTCACGGTGCACCCGACGCCGGCGCTGACGGGCGTGCCGAAGGAGGTCGGCGCGCCGGGGACGCTCAAGGTGTCGGGCAAGAACCTCGACGCGGTCCAGACCTGGCGCCTGGGACAGGTGACGCTCGAGCCCGAGGCGCCGGCGAGCAAGACGAAGGTCGCGCTGCGCGTGCCGGCCGAGGCGGCGAGCGATCAGCCGCTCGTCGCGGTGTCGCAGGGCCGCGAGTTCGCGAGCAAGAAGCCGGTGACGATCCTCAAGGCGCCGCTCGCCGAGGCGCTGGCGTACTGGCCGGCGGCGCAGGGGGTCGAGGGCGAGATCCGCGGGCGCGACTTCGCGGCGGCGACCAAGTTCACGCTCGCGGGCAGGCCGCTGAAGACGAGCTACGTCGACGCGACGCGGGTCGGCTTCGCGCTGCCGGCGGCGCCGCCGGCGGAGCCGATCGAGCTGTCCGCGAAGACAGGTAAATTCGCGGGCCCGCCGCTGGCGGTCGACGGGGCGGCGGGCGGCTACGCGGTCGGGCCGGCGAAGCTGGCGGCGATCCTCGCGGCGGGCGGCGAGGGCTACCCGCCGGACGCGGTCGCGCTCGACCTCGAGGTCAGCCAGCGCCAGCCGGACCGCGGGCCGGGCGACTTGAAGGGGATCGGGGCGCTGGCGCGCGACGCCGAGGGGCAGGCGCGGGTCGGGCAGTTCGGCAAGCAGATCGCGCTCGACCTGCGGCGCTTCTCGGTCGCCCAGGTCGCGCTGTGCCGGCGGATGGTCGCGGGCAAGACGAAGGAGCAGGCGGACGCCAACGCGGCGCTCGGCGACGCGCTGCGGGCGACGCAGCGGCAGCTCGTGGCGCTCGGCGAGCAGCTGACCGAGCTGTGGTCGCAGCTGCCGGCGCAGGCGACCGCGCCGGGCTCGGCGCTCGCGCTCGCCGAGGTCGACGCCGAGGTCGCGGCCGCGATCGCGGCGCGCGCGAAGGTCGACGCGGCGTGCAAGGGCAAGTTCCTCGCCAGCGGCAAGCTGACCAGCGAGGCGTCGCAGATCGCCCGGGTCGAGCTCGAGCAGGCGTACAAGCAGGCGATCCTGGGCGGGTTCGCGGCCCCGCTGGCGCTCGGCAAGTCGTGGTCGGCCGTCGAGGCCGACGTGCAGGCGCGCCTCGCCGGGCTGCCGGCCGCGCGGCGCAAGGCGTGGATCGACGTGCTCAAGCCGAGCAAGGGCGCCGTCGAGGCCGCGGCGGGGACGCCGACGACCGGCAAGGGCGCGCGCGGCGAGAAGCACGTCGAGCCGCAGGGCAAGCCGAAGGGCGGGAAGGGCAAGGCGAAGTGAGCGGCGCGCTCGCGGGGGTGCGGGGCCGGGCCGCGCGCGCGGCGGCGTCCGCGGGGCCGGGGGCGCGCGGGCGCGGGCCTGCTCTCGGGGGCATGGTCCTCGGGGCATGTCTGATCGCGCTGGTCGCGGGGTGCGTGATCGGCGAGCTCGCGGGCGAGGAGACCGCGGGCGAGACCGGGGAGGCGCCGGCCGAGCCGGGGGCGCGGGTCGTCGGGCAGGTCGACGTGATCGAGCTGTGCGGGACCAACGAGGCGTACGCCGTGTCGTTCCGGGCGCGCAAGATCGGCTGCGAGCCGGGGCCGCCGGCGCCGTGCACGATCCGGACCGACCCGTACGAGGAGATCGTCGGCGACGCGGCGACCTGTCCCGCGAGCCATAACAGCCTCGAGATGGCGGTCGTCGTCGGGTCGGCGGGGCGCTGGCAGATCGAGGCGGTGACGCTGACGAGCAGCGGGTCGATCGGGCGCTGCTTCGGGCCGGGGACCGCGGAGGTGACGGTCGTGACGGACGAGCAGGTCGCGGCGCGCGCGACGGTGCCGGTGTCGCAGCGCGCGGGGCCCTGTCCGGCGCCGTAGCGCCGCGCGAGGGCGACGAACGCCGCGCGCGGGGCGGGGCGGGCGTTTGTGCGCGTTCGCCGGCGCGTTCGCTTGCTGGTATCGTGGCGACGATGGGCGATCAGGCGTCCGAGGACGCAGCGACGGTGTGCGTGCGGACCGGCGGCGGAGACGGCGGGGCGCCGCCGGAGGTGCTCGCGGGGCGCTACCAGATCCTCGAGACGCTCGGCGAGGGCGGGATGGGGATCGTCTATCGCGGCTTCGACGTCGACCTCGAGGAGACGGTGGCGATCAAGCTGCTGCGCGCCGACCTCGCGGGCGACGACGGGCTGCGGGCGCGGTTCCGCCGCGAGGTCAAGCTGGCGCGGCGGGTGACGCACCCGAACGTCGCGCGGGTGTTCGAGTTCGGGCGCGACGGGCCGGCGTGCTTCTTGACGATGGAGTTCGTGCCCGGCGAGTCGCTGCAGGCGCTGCTGGTCCGCGAGGCGCCGCTCGAGCCGGGGCGGGTGCTCGACCTGGCCCTCGGGCTATGTGAAGGGCTGGCGGCGGCGCACGCGGCGGAGGTGGTCCACGGCGACATCAAGCCGGGCAACGTGCTGGTCGCGCCGGGGCGCGGGGCGGTGTTGACCGACTTCGGGATCGCGCAGGCGCTCGGCGACGCGGCCCGCGGCGAGGGCAGCCCGAGCGGGACGCCGCTGTACATGGCGCCGGAGCAGGCGCGCGGCGAGGGGCTCGGGCCGCAGACCGACGTCTACGCGGTCGGGGTGGTGCTGTTCGCGGCGCTGACGGGCACGGCGCCGTGGCCGACCGGCGACGTCACCGGGCTCGTCCTGCGCAAGCGGCGGGGCCTCGAACCTGACCTTTCGCGCCTGGCCCCGGGGCTATCCGCGGAGTGGCGCGCGCTGATCGGCGAGTGCCTGCGCGGCGCGCGGGACCGGCGGCCGGCGGACGCGCGGGCGCTGGTCGAGCGGCTCAGCGCGCTGCGCGGCGCGGCCCCGCGGGCGCCGGTGCGCGCCGAGGCGGCCCCGCTGGCGACCGGCGAGGGGCCGCGGTGGATCGCGGTGGCGCCGCTGCGCGGGCCCGAGGCGCTCGGGTGGGTCGGCGCGGACCTCGTCGACGCGCTGGCGCAGACCCGCGGGGTGCGCGTGGTGACCGGCGAGGCGGCGGCGCCGCCCGGGGCGGCGCGGGTCGAGGGCGAGGTGCGGGCGACCGAGGTCGGGGTCGCGGTGCGCTTGCTGGTGCGCGACGGCGAGGTCGTGCGCGGGCCGATCGAGGTCGAGCTGCCGCGCGCGGCGTGGCACCGGCTCGGCGGCGACCTGGCGGGGAGGATCGCGGCGGCGGTCGATCGCGCGGTCGCCCCGCCGGCCGCGAGCCGCGAGCTGCTCGAGGACGGGGTGTCCGAGCTGTACGTGCGGGCGCGGCAGGCCCACCTGGCGATGCGCTACGAGGAGAGCCTGCGGCTGTTCGAGGCGGCGCTGGCGAGGGCGCCGGACAACCGGCTGATCCGGGCCGGCCACGCGGTCGCGCGGGTGCAGGCGACGCTGCTGCAGCCGAACTGTCCTCCGGAGCAGGTGGCGGCGCTGCGGGCCGACGTCGAGGCGCTGCTGGCCGACAACGGGGAGCTCGGCGAGGCGCACCTGCTCAAGGCGCGGATCGCCTACGGGCTCGCGGAGCTCGGCGAGTGCGCCCGGGCGCTGCGCGCGGCGATCGCCCGGGCGCCGAGCCTGGTCGAGGCGCACACGCTGCTGGCCGAGCTGCTGCTCGAGATCGGCCGGCTGCCGGACGCCGAGCGGCGCCTCGACATCGCGCTGGCGCTCGACCGCGGGTCGGTGCACGCGTGGCACCTGCGGGCCCGCCTGTACGCCTACCAGGGCCGCTGGGACGAGGTCCGCGGCGTCGTCGGGCCCGCGCTGGCCGCGTTGAGGTGCCGCGCGCCGATCTACGTCCGCGTGTTGATGTGGGCGGACGATCGCGTGGCGCTGGCGGAGCTCGAGCCGGTGTACGCGGTCAACGCCGACGGCCTGCCCGAGCTGCTGTACCAGCGCGGCAAGCTGCTGCTGGAGTGCGGGCTCGGGCGCTGCGAGCCGGAGACGATCGAGCGGTTCGCGGCGACGTTCCTCAGCTCGGCGCACGCGCGCTACAACTGTCTCTACAGGCAGGTGCTGTGCGAGCTGTACGCGCTGCGCGGGGCGACGGAGCGGGCCCTCGAGCACCTGGACGCGGTGACGGACCGCTACGGGCTGGTCGACTGGCAGTGGGTCGAGCACTGCCCCGCGCTGGCGCCGCTGCGGGGCGACCCGCGGTTCGAGCGGGTCCGGGAGGTCGTCCGGCCCCGCGCCGACGCCCTCGCCGAGGCGATCTGGGGCTAGCGAGGGCTCCCCCCTTGGCATTTGCGCGCGCCCGGAATAGCGTTGCGCCGCGTCATGACCTACGACTTCCGCGCGATCGAGGCCCGCTGGCAGCGCCACTGGGACGAACACCGGACCTTCGCCACCGACATCGACCCGGAGCGGCCGAAGTACTACGTGCTCGACATGTTCCCGTACCCGTCGGGCGACGGGCTGCACGTCGGGCACCCCGAGGGCTACACCGCGACCGACATCATGGCCCGCTACAAGCGGATGCGCGGGTTCAACGTGCTGCACCCGATGGGCTGGGACGCGTTCGGCCTGCCGGCGGAGCGCTACGCGATGAAGACGGGGACGCACCCGGCGACGCGCACGGCGGAGTGCATCCGCAACTTCAAGCGGCAGATGAAGACGCTCGGCTTCTCGTACGACTGGGAGCGCGAGATCGACACGACCGACCCGCGCTACTACAAGTGGACGCAGTGGATCTTCCTGCAGATCTGGGGCTCGTGGTACGACCCCGCGGCCGGGCGCGCGCGGCCGATCGCCGAGCTGCCGATCCCGGCCGAGGTCGCGGCGCAGGGCGAGGCGGCGGTCCGCCGGTACCGCGACGAGCGGCGGCTGGCGTACCTGCACGACGCGCCGGTCAACTGGTGCCCCGAGCTGCGGGTCGTGCTCGCCAACGAGGAGGTCGCCGAGCACGTCGAGCAGGGCTACACGGTGGTCCGCCGGCCGATGCGCCAGTGGATGATGCGGATCACCGCGTACGCCGAGCGGCTGATCGCCGACCTCGACGGGCTCGACTGGCCGGCGAGCGTGCTCGAGATGCAGCGCAACTGGATCGGCCGCTCGGAGGGCGCGGAGGTCGACTTCCAGGTGGCCGATCGGGCAGGTCCTTCGGGCAAGATCACGGTGTTCACGACCCGGCCGGACACGCTGTTCGGCGCGACCTACATGGTGCTCGCGCCCGAGCACCCGCTGGTCGCCGAGATCACGACCGCGGACCGGCGCGCGGCGGTGTCGGCGTACGTCGAGCGGGCGGCGCGCCGCAGCGAGCGCGAGCGCCAGGCCGACGCGGCCGAGGGCGCGAAGACCGGCGAGTTCACCGGGGCCCACGCGACGAATCCGGTCAACGGGCAGAAGATCCCGATCTGGATCGGCGACTACGTGCTGATGGGCTACGGCACCGGCGCGATCATGGCGGTGCCGGGCCACGACGAGCGCGACCACGCGTTCGCGACCGCGTTCGGGCTGCCGATCGTCGAGGTCGTCGCCGGCGGGGACCGGCCGATCGCCGAGGCGGCGTTCGCCGGCGAGGGCACGGCGGTCAACTCCGGCATGCTCGACGGGCTGTCGACCGCGCAGGCGAAGGCGAAGATCATCGCCTGGCTCGAGGAGCAGGGGCTCGGCAAGCGGCGCGTCACCTACAAGCTGCGCGACTGGCTGTTCTCGCGGCAGCGCTACTGGGGCGAGCCGTTCCCGCTGATCCACGCGGAGGATGGGGCTGTCCTTCCGGTCAGCCAGGACGAGCTGCCGGTGACGCTGCCGCCGGTCGACGACTTCCAGCCGAGCGAGTCGGGCGAGCCGCCGCTGGCCAAGGCCGAGGCGTGGCGCCACTACGACGGGCCGGCCGGCCAGGGGCTGCGCGAGACCAACACGATGCCGCAGTGGGCCGGGAGCTGCTGGTACTACCTGCGCTTCATGGACCCGAGCAACGGCGAGGCGGCGTTCAGCAAGCGCGCGGCGGACTACTGGCTGCCGGTCGACCTGTACATCGGCGGTGCGGAGCACGCGGTGCTGCACCTGTTGTACGCGCGGTTCTGGCACAAGGTGTTGTTCGACCTCGGGCACGTGTCGACGCGCGAGCCGTTCCAGCGGCTGGTCAACCAGGGGATGGTGCTCGGGGCGACGTACTTCCCGCTCGACAAGCGCAAGGACGAGGCGGGGCGGCCCGTCGTGTTCAAGCCGGAGGACGTCGAGCCGGTGAGTCCGGGCAGCGACCAGTGGCGGGTCAAGGCGACCGGCGAGCCGGTGACGGTGCAGTGGGACAAGATGAGCAAGTCGCGCGGCAACGTCGTCAACCCGGACGACGTGATCCGGCAGTACGGCGCCGACACGATGCGGCTCTACGAGATGTTCATGGGCCCGCTCGAGCACAGCGCGCCGTGGCAGCCCGAGGGCGTCGCCGGCTGCTACCGCTTCCTGCAGCGCGTCCACCGGCTCGCGTTCGAGTCGGGCGAGCTGCCGGAGGGCGAGGGCAACGAGCGCCAGCGGCGGCTCTTGCACAAGACGATCGCCGCGGTCACCGAGCGGGTCGAGCGGCTCGCGTTCAACACCGCGATCTCGGCGATGATGGTGTTCGTCCGCGACATCGCGCGCGAGGGCGAGCCGATCCACCGCGGCGCGCTGGCCGAGTTCACGCTGCTGCTCGCGCCGTTCGCCCCGCACCTCGCGGAGGAGATCTGGGCCTCGCTCGGGCACGCGCGCTCGCTCGCGTACGAGCTGTGGCCGGCGGCGGACGACGCGCTGCTGGTCGAGGACACCTTCCCGCTGGTCGTCCAGATCCTCGGCAAGCGCCGCGCCGAGCTGCAGGTGCCGGTCGGCATCACCGAGGCCGAGGTCGTCGAGCGGGTGATGAACGAGCCGGAGCTCGCGCGTCACCTCGCCGGCAAGACGCCGCGCCGCGTGATCTACGTGCCCGGGAAGCTGGTCAACCTGGTGATCTGATGATCGGGTGAACCGACCTTCACTCGACTTCGGTCGCGCGCTGGACCAAGAACACAGGACATGAATGTCCTGTTCGCCGGCTGTCTGCTCGCCGCCCCGTCGCCCGGTCCGTGGGAGCCCGCGGCGGCGGCGGCGGGCCCTGTCCCAGCGGCCAGCCCCGCGCCGGCCGCTTCGACCGGCGTCGTGTCCGCGGCTGTCCCAGCGGCCAGCCCCGCGCCGGCGCCCGCGGCCGGCTCGCCGTCGCGCTTCGTGCCGCGGTCCGAGCCGGCGCGGATCGCCGAGGCGCCGCTCAAGGACGGGATCGGGTCGTTCAAGCCGGGCGCGGGGCTCGGGGTCGCCAGCGCCGACGGGCGGTTCTCGCTGCAGTTCAACGCGATCGGCCAGCTGCAGTCGTCGGTCCTGCACGTGCCCGCGCAGCCGGCCGGCGACGCGGCTCCGGCCGCGCCGGCGCGCACCGACCTGGCGCTGCAGCTCCGCCGCGCGCGCTTCACCCTGACCGGCAACCTGTTCACGCCGAACATCAAGTACCGGATCCAGTTCTCGTTCGCGCCGGCCGAGATGCTGTTCAAGGATGGCGTCCCGCACCGCACGCCGCTGCTCGACTGGTTCTTCACGTTCGACCGGCTGCGCGACGCGACGCTGGTCGTCGGTCAGTACAAGGTGCCGTACAACCACCAGCGGATGCTGCGGGTCACCGACCTGCAATTCGTCGACCGCTCGCAGGCCAACTTCGAGTTCACGCTCGACCGCGACGTCGGCCTCGATCTGCGCTCGCGGGACCTCGGCGGCCTCGGCAAGCTGCGCTATTACCTCGGCGTCTACCTCGGCGACGGCGTCTCGAAGTACGGCCCGGGCGACCTCGGGCTGATGTACCTCGGGCGCTTCGAGGTCCTGCCGTTCGGGCAATACGACGACCTGACCGAGGGCGACCTCGAGCGCAGCACGAAGCCGCGGATGCTGATCGGCGGGGCGTACGCGTTCATCGACCGCGACCCGCACGTCCACCACGGCTTCGGCGGCGCGCTGTGGGCCGACGGCGGGTCGGCGAGCACGCACAACGCGACGGCGGACCTCAACTTCAAGATCGCCGGGTTCTCGCTGTCGGGTGCGTTCTTCTGGCGGACCGGCTGGCGCCAGCCGGGCGCCGCGGTCGACGCGATGGGCGCGCCGATCGCCGCGGTCGCGCCCCGCAGCGGCCTCGGGTACTTCACGCAGGCCGGCTACCTGATCCCACGGGTGCCGCTCGAGCTCGGCGTGCGCTGGGGCCAGATCCGCGGCTCGCGTCGCGCGCCGACCAGCTTGCCCGATCAGACCGAGGTCGGCGGCGTGCTGAACTACTACGTCGCGCGGCACCCGGTGAAGCTGCAGCTCGACTATCTACGCCTGTTCAGCGCGGCGCAGGTCGGTCCCTCGGACCAGGTTCGTCTGCAGCTACAAGTGATGTTCTAGATAAGGATCGCTGCGGGCCGCTGCATGCGCAGATCGTGAGTTCCCTCGCTCGTGGCATCGCTGGGGACCCGCAGCCACAAGGCACGCAGCCGCGATTTTATCGTGGCGCCGCCGTGGGCGCCTGTGCGATGGTGAGGGTGGACTGCTCGCGGGACCTGGGCCGCAAGGGGGTCAACATGGCGATTTCTCGTACGACTTTTTTACCGAACCTGTCCTTCCTGACCGTTCTCAGCCTGACCGCTCCGAGCCTGTCCGCCCTCGGGCTCGCCGGGTGCGGCGACGACACGAAGACGACGGCCGGGGTGGAGACGATGACGACCGGTGCGTCGGTCAATGTCACGATCACCGGCAACGACACCGAGCCGACGACGACGGTCAACCCGACGACGGGGCTCGGCAAGCTCGACCTGCCGGACGACGGCGAGACGGTCGACCTCGGGTGTAACGCCGACGGCAAGTGCAACCTGCTCGACATTTTGTTCGTGATCGACAACTCGGGCACGATGGGCGAGGAGCAGAAGAACCTCGCGGCGAACTTCCCGTTCCTGATCGACAAGATCCGGAACCTGAAGGACAAGGACATGGAGCCGGTCAACGCCGACGTCAACATCATGGTGACGACGACGGACTTCGGCCACCCGCTGTGCTCGCCGTTCGAGCGGCCCGACTACGACCCGGCCAAGGGCTCGCCGATCAACTCCGCCTGCACCGACCGGCTGACGCGGTTCACCAGCCTCGACAACAAGGTGATGGTCCCCGAGGCGTGCACCAACGGCTGCAACGCGACCATGCCCGCGACGCCGATGGACCCGTTCATCAACTTCAACCCCGACAGCTCGAACGTCGTCGGCGGCGACCCGGCGGGCGACCCCGCGGCGCAGGCGCTGAGCTGCATCGGTCCGCAGGGGATCGACGGCTGCGGCATGGAGGCGCCGCTCGAGACGATGCTGCAGGCGCTCGACCCGAACAAGCCGTGGAACATGGGCTCGCGCCCGTTCCTGCGCAAGGGCGCGGTGCTGGCGATCGTCATCCTGACCGACGAGGTCGAGTGCTCGGTCAAGGACTACAAGTACTTCGACCCGCAGCTGGTCAACGACCCCATGTACAACCAGTACTGGGAGAACGACCCGATGACGCAGGCGAAGAACGAGCCGACTTCCGCGGTCTGCTTCAACGCCGGCGTGTCGTGCATCGACAACAACGCCGATGGCATCTACGAGAGCTGCATGTCGGAGGACAAGGGCGTGCTCCAGCCGCTGACCCGCTACATCGGCTACCTGAAGAACGTCCTGATCGAGCAGCAGAACAAGGAGGTGATCATGCTCGGGATCCTCGGCGTCCCGAAGGTCACCGCCCACAATCCGCTGCCGCCCTACGAGCCGACCGACGGCGGCGTGTTCGACCTGGTCTATCGCACGTGGAACCAGTCGGACATCCTGCCGAACGACAGCTCGACGCCGCAGAAGAAGGAGTACGAGTTCGGCATCGGGCCCGGCTGCACCGACCCGGCGACCGGCCAGGCGACCCCGAACACCCGCGTGATCGATGTCTGCCAGGCGCTCGATACGCCCGACGACCCGAACACGCCCAACAACGAGGCGAAGCTGCGCTGCTGCATCGAGTCGATCTGCGACGACGACTTCAGCGACGCGATCAACTGCCTCGCCGGCATCCTCGAGCAGAGCCTCGAGGCGCCGGGCTAGGCTGACGGTCCGGGCTTGTCCGGTCGGGGCGAGTCCGGGGACGCGGGGCCCGGAGGGCTGGGTCTGCCCTCCGGCGATCTTTGGTGGGCCCCGCTCCTGGGTAGCCGGTTGACGAGGTCTGGCGAAGGCCCGACGTGTCCCGGCGCGACGGAGTGAAGGAACCCGGAGTGAAGGAACCGTCGCGGGTGCGAGGGGAGAAGCCGCGTGCGTGGGAGACGGGGAGCGGGCGGCTATTGGGCGGAGACGGCCTGCGGGTCGAGCTTGCGGAGGTAGCCGGCGCCGTGGCGGGTGATCTTGACGCGGCGCTTGAGGCCGCTGCCCTCGACGTGGATGTAGCCCTTGGTCCGCAGATGGCGGAGGATCAGGCGGACCTGGTCGGAGGCGAGGCCGGTCGCCTGGACGAGCTCGGGCTCGCGGCGGCCGGCCTTGTGCCTGGCGAGCGCGCGCAGGAGGCGGAGGTCGCCGTCGGGGACGTCGGCGCGGCGGCGGATGACCGCGGGGCCGGCGTCGAGGTCCATGATCGGGTTGCCCTCCTCGTCGAACTGCAGCTCGCCGGTCTTGCCGTTGCCGTTGCCGTTCGCGCCGGCGCGGGCGGTCAGCGGGTCGGCGGAGCGCGGGCGATCCTTGACGAGATCGATCAGCTCCTGGACCGTGAAGTGGTCGAGCACCGGGGCCATCGCCTCGTTCTGCAGGGTGACGTCGACGAGCTCGCCGAGCGTGACGCTGCTCGGCAGCTGCTTGACCACTTGGATGAAGACCTCGCGCAGGGATTCGGCCCACGCGTCGCGGACCGGCTCGTGCCGTTCTTCCAGATTGTTCACAGATGAACCTCGGGGCAACAAAGACAGCGCGGCGAGCAGGGCCACGCCCGGTACCTGGGCGCGGCGACCTCACGTCACCCAAAGGCCCGACACCACACGCGTCAGATTTCCATGGATGGTGCATGAACAGGATCGCCGTGTCAAGGCGGGCCGGGTCCGACGGGGGGCCTGCTTGTCGCCTCGCCGCCTCCTTTGGGCGGAGAGGGCCTGCACGAGACGGTTGACACGGGAATCCACCTGCGCCATGAGGCCCCGCGTGTCCGAACAACGCAGGAGCGTGCACCGGCTGGAGATCGCCACGCGGCCCGAGCACAGCGACGCGCTGGCTACAGCGACCGGCGCTCACCTCGCGGCGGCGCTGGGCTGGGACGGGCGCGCGGCGCCGCGGCTTCGCACCCGCAAGGTGTTTCTCCTCGACCTCGACCTCGCGCCGGGCGAGGCCGAACAGGTCCTGCGCGCGCTGACCGACCCGGTCGCCGAGCTCGGGGCCGTCGGCGCGCTGCCCGACGACCTCGGCGCGCCGCGCGACGCCGCGGCCCCGTGGCTGCTGACGATCGGCTTTCGCCCGGGCGTGACCGACAGCGTCGGCACGAGCGTCAAGCGGGCGGCCGAGGACTGCCTCGGCAGGCCGCTCGCCGGGCAGGTCTACACGGCGACGCTGTACGTGCTGTGGGGCCTGGAGGCCGCCGAAGCCGAGCGCGCGGCGCGTGAGCTGCACAACCCGCTGATCGAGCGCGCGCAGCTGGGGCGCTCGCCGGGGCGCGGCTTCGAGGCGCCGCGCGCGGGCAGCGGGCACGTGCCCGCGGTGGCGAGCGTGCCGCTCGCGGCCGCGGACGACGCCGAGCTGCTGCGGATCAGCCGGCAGGGCCTGCTCGCGCTGTCGCTGGTCGAGATGCGGGCGATCCGCGACCACTTCGCGGGCCTCGGCCGCGACCCGACCGACGCGGAGCTCGAGTGCATCGCCCAGACGTGGAGCGAGCACTGCAAGCACAAGATCTTCGCCGCGCCGATCGAATACACCGACCCGTCGGGGGCGACGCGGACGATCGAGCGGGGGCTGTTCCGCACGTACATCCGCGGGGCGACCGAGGCGGTCGCGGCGGCGCGGGCGGCGGACGGGCGCGACGAGGACGGCGCGTTCCTCGTGTCGGTGTTCCACGACAACGCGGGCGTGGTCCGCTTCACTGAAGAAGATCACCTCGTCTACAAGGTGGAGACGCACAACTCGCCGTCGGCGCTCGACCCGTACGGCGGGGCGATGACGGGGATCGTCGGGGTCAACCGCGACAGCCTCGGCACCGGCCTCGGCGCCGACCTGCTGACCAACGTGTGGGGCTACTGCTTCGGCGAGCCCGACTTCGCCGGCGCGCTGCCGCCGGGGCTGATGCACCCGCGCCGGATCCGCGACGGCGTCCACCGCGGCGTGATCGACGGCGGCAACCAGTCGGGGATCCCGTACAGCCGCGGCTTCGAGCTGTTCGACGCCCGCTACGCCGGCAAGCCGCTGGTCTACTGCGGGACCGTCGCGGTGATGCCGGTCACGGCGGCGGGCCGGCCGGGCCACGAGAAGTTCGTCCGCCCGGGCGACGCGGTCGTGATGCTCGGCGGGCGGATCGGCAAGGACGGGATCCACGGCGCGACCTTCTCGAGCGTCGAGCTCGACGAGTCGTCGCCGGTCCAGGCGGTCCAGATCGGCGACCCGATCACGCAGAAGATGGTCGCCGACTTCCTCGGCGAGGCGCGCGGGCTCGGGCTGTACTCCGGCCTGACCGACAACGGCGCCGGCGGGCTGTCGTCGAGCGTCGGCGAGATGGCGACGATGACCGGCGGCGCCGAGATCGACCTCGCCCGCGCGCCGCTCAAGTACCCGGGCCTGATGCCGTGGGAGATCCTGATCTCCGAGGCGCAGGAGCGGATGACCGTCGCCGTCCCGCCGGACCGGCTCGAGGCGTTCCTCGAGCTGGCGCGCCGGCGCGAGGTCGAGGCGACCGTGCTCGGACGGTTCACGACCTCGGGCCGGCTGGTCGCGACCTACGGCGAGCGGGTCGTCGTCGACCTGGCGCTCGGGTTCCTGCACGAGGGCACCCCGCGCGTGCCGCTGCGCGCGCGCTGGAGCCCGCCCGCGCGCGCGGAGAGCCCGCGCGAGCAGGTGAGCGAGGTGCTCGGAGAGACAGGGCGCCTGGGACAGGACCTCTTGGACATGCTCGCGCGGCCGAACCTGGCGTCGGACGAGCACCTGGCGCGCCGCTACGACCACGAGGTCAAGGGGCTCGGCGTGGTCAAGCCGTGGGTCGGGGTCCGCCAGGACGTGCCGGCGACGGCGACGGTGCTGCGCGGGCGCCACGACCGGCCGGAGGGGGTGGTGCTGGCGGAGGGGATCCACCCGTACTACAGCGACGTCGACACCGAGGCGATGGCGCGCGCGTGCGTCGACGAGGCGGTGCGGCGGGCGCTGTGCGCGGGAGCGCGGATCGACCGGCTGGCGGCGCTCGACAACTTCTGCTGGCCCGACCCGGTGCAGAGCGACAAGACGCCCGACGGCGAGCACAAGCTCGCGCAGCTGGTCCGCTGCTGCGAGGGCCTGCGGGCCGCCTGCGAGGCGTTCGGCGTGCCGCTGATCAGCGGCAAGGACTCGATGAAGAACGACGCGCACCTCGGCGGGATCAAGATCTCGATCCCGCCGACGCTGCTCGTGTCGGTGATCGGGCAGATGCAGGACGTCCGGCGCGCGCTCGACCTCGCGCCGGTCGCCCCGGGCGACCGCGTGCTCGTGCTCGGGCCGACCGGGCGCCACCTCGGCGCCAGCGAGTTCGCGCGCCACCGCGGGCTGTGGCTGGCGGCGGCGCCGACGACCGACCTCGCGGCCAACGCCCGCCGCTACGCCGCGTTCGCGGCGGCCCGCGACGCCGGGCTGATCCGCTCGGCCCACGTGACCGGCCGCGGCGGCCTCGCGGTCGCGCTCGCGCACATGACCCTCGCCGGCGAGCTCGGGCTCGACGTCGATCTGACCGGGCTCCTGGGGCAGGTCCCGCCGGACATGCCCCTCGCGCCAGCCGAGGCGCTGTTCAGCGAGTCGACCGGGCGGATCGTCTTCACGTGCAAGCCCGAGGCGCTGCCGGGGCTCAAGGTCCGGCTCGCCGGGCACGCGCTGTTCGAGCTCGGCAGCGTCGGACCGCCGGGCCCGGACGGCGGCGGCTGGCTGCGCGTGCGCGCGGGCGAGGCCGCGCTGTTCGAGCTGTCCGCGGCGGCGCTGCGCGCCCGCTTCCGCCGCGAGTTCCCGCAGGAGACGACGCCGTGACCGCCCTCGCCATCGACCCCCGCGCCGCCCGCGATGTCCGGGCGCTCGTCCCCACCGGCTACGGCCTCAACTGCGAGGCCGAGACCGGCGCCGCGCTGCGCCGCCTCGGCGTGCAGGTGGTCCAGCGCCACGTCGCCGACGTGCTCGAAGACGGGGCCGCGGCGCTCGCCGGGATCGACCTCGTCGTGTTCGTCGGCGGGTTCAGCTTCGGCGACCACATCGCCAGCGGCCGGGTGTTCGCCAACCGCCTGCGCTTCCGCATGGGCGAGCAGCTGCTGCGCTTCGTCGACGGCGGCGGGCTGGTGCTCGGGATCTGCAACGGCTTCCAGACGCTGGTGAAGCTGGGGCTCTTGCCGGGGCTGGTCCGCGGGCGGCTCGAGCAGCGCGTCAGCCTGGTCGCCAACGACCGCCTCGGCTACTGGGACGCATGGGTCCGCCTCGCGGTCGACCGCGAGAGCCCGTGCGTGTTCACCCGCGCGCTGCCGCCGACGATCGAGCTGCCGAGCCGCCACGGCGAGGGCAAGCTGATCTACGAGTCGGAGGCGCTGCGGCAGGAGCTCGAGGACCGGCGGCTGATCCCCGTCCGCTACGCCGACGCGGCCGGGCGCCCGACCGAGCAGTGGCCCGACAACCCGGACGGCTCGCCCGGCGGCGCCGCGGGCCTGTGCGACCCGACCGGGCGCCTGTTCGGGCTGATGCCGCACCCGGAGGCGTACCTGTACCCGGAGAATCACCCGCGGTGGATCGCCCAGCGCGAGGCCGGCACGCTGCCCGAGGTCGGCCTCGGGCTGCACCTGCTCGCCGGCGGCGTGCGGGCGGCGATCGAGCGCTGATGCGCGCCGGTGCGCAGGGGGGTGTGCGCGCCGGTTTGCACGTCTGCGGCGGCGGGCTGTATCGTCCGTCCGCATGACGACGTGTCTGCTCGAGCCGGCGGCGCCGGGGGTGTGGATCGGGATCGGGTGGGTCGCCGCGTTCATCCTGGCGTCGAGCCTGGTCGCCGCGCTGCACCCGCGGCTGCGCGACAACCAGCGGGTCAAGGCGGCGATCTTCTCGTGGTGGCCGGTGATGCTGGTGTTCGGCCTGGCGACGCTGCTGGGGCCGCTGCTGGCGGCGGTCGTGCTCGGCGTGATCAGCGTCGGGCTGGTGCGCGAGGGGATCGGGCTGCTCGGATTGACTCCGGAGGCGCGGCGGCTGCACGTGCGGCTCGGGGGGCTCGCGGCGATCGCCGTGCACGCGCTGGTGCTCGTCGACGGGGCGCTGGCGACGACGGTCGCGCTGGCGGCCGCGTTCGCGGCGGCGCCGGTGCTGCACCTGCTTCGCTGCGGGCCGGAGGGGTTCGTCCGCGCGGCCGGCGGGGCGGCGTGGGTGATCGCGGCGACGGTCGGGCTGTTCTCGTTCGCCGCGCGCACGCTGGTCGACGGCGCGGGGCCGCTCGGGGGTCCGGGCGCGGGCTACCTGTTCTTCCTGCTGGTGATGATGGCCGACGCGACGCAGTTCATCGGCGGCAAGGCGTTCGGGCGCCGCCCTCTGGCGCCGCGCGTCAGCCCGCGCAAGACGTGGGAGGGGCTGCTGTTCGGGCTGTTCGTGTGCACCGCGCTCGGCGGGCAGCTCGCGCCGGTGTACCTCGGGCTCGGCGCGGCCGCCGGGGCGGCGATCGGGGCGGCGACGTGCCTGCTCGGGCTGGCGGGCGACCTCGTGGTGTCGGGCTGGAAGCGCGACGCCGGGGTCAAGGACGCCGGCAACCTGCTCCCGGGGCAAGGTGGGCTGCTCGACCGCTGCGACAGCGTGCTGTTCGTCGCGCCGTGGTTCTACCTGCTGGTGGTCGCGCCGATCGGGGCTGGCCGATGAGACAGGCGCAGGTCAACCCCGCGGAGGCGCTGACGCTCGCCTCGGCCGCGTCGGCGACGCTCGGGCTGTGCGCGCCGGGGCTCGGGTGGTCGGCCGCGGCGACGACGGCGGTGATGGTCGCGTGCGTCGCGGCGTCGCTGCTGCTCGACCGGCTCGACGGGCCGCTCGCGCGCCGGCTCGGCGTGACCTCCGAGCGCGGGGCGCGGCTCGACACGCTCGCCGACCTGCTGGCGTTCGGGGCGCTGCCGGCGGTGATTCTGGTCCTCGAGACAGGTTCGATCGGGCTCGCCGTCGCGCTGCCGTACGCGCTCGCGGCGGTGTGGCGGCTCGCGCGCTACGACGACGGCGAGCTCGCGCCGACGCGCTGGGGCCCGGCGTTCCTCGGGGTGCCGACGGCGGCGGCGGCGGCGGCGGTGGTCGTCGCGCTGGTGCTGGCGCGGCCGCTGCTGGTGCCGGTCGCCGCGCTGGCGACGGCGCTGATGCCGTCGCGGGTGCGTTACCCGAAGCGCGGGCCGGGGGCGTGGCCGTGGCTGGTGCTGGTGCCGGTCGCGGTGGTCGTCGCGGTGGCGCGGGCCGTGGGCGGGTCGTGAACGGTCGGTTCCTCGCGCTGCTGCTCGGCCAGACCGGGGCGCTGCTCGGCGCGGGCATGACCGGGTTCGCGCTCGGGGTGTGGGTGCTCGAAGAGACAGGTTCGGCGCAGCGGTTCGCGTGGATCGCCGCGGCGACGACGCTGCCGGGGATCGTGCTCGCGCCGCTGGCCGGCGGGCTCGCCGAGCGGTTCGCCCCGCGCGACGTGCTGCTGCTCGCCAACGGGCTCGCGCTCGCGGCGACGCTCGTGCTGCTCGCGCGGCTCGAGGCGGGGCTCGGCTGGCCGATCTACGCGGTGCTGGTGGTCAGCGGCGCGGGCTTCGGGCTGCAGTGGCCGGCCTACGTCAAGGCGACGACGGCGGTCGTCGAGCCGCGGGCGCAGGCGCGGGCGGCGGGGCTGTTGCAGCTCGGGCCGGTCGCGCAGCACGTCGCGGCGCCGGCGATCGCGGCGACGCTGCTGGCGGTGCTGGCGACGCGCGGGCTGCTCGTGGTCGACGCGGCGCTGCTGGTCGGCGCCGTGGCGAGCGCGCTGCTGGTGCGGCGCGCGGACGGGCGCACGCGCGAGGCGACCGGCGGGCTGGCGGAGGCGTGGGCGTTCCTGCGCGCGCGGCCGGGGCTGTTGTCGCTGCAGTGGTTCTACGCGGCGTCGTACTTCTTCGGCGCGGTGCTGATGTCGCTGTCGACGCCGCTGCTGCTCGCGCTGGTCGACGCGCGGACGGCGGGGGTGCTGCTGACGGTCTCGGGGCTCGGGATGCTCGTCGGGGTGGCGATCGTCGCGGGGCTGCGCTGGCGGCTGCCGCGGGCGCGCTCGATCCTCGCGCTCGAGGCGCTCGGCGGCGCGTGCCTGCTGCTGATGGGGCTGACGCGCGCGCTGCCGCTGTTGACCCTGTTCGCGGCGGTGTTCCTGGCGCAGATGTCGATCTCGAACGGGCTGTCGCAGGCGCTGTGGCAGGAGGCGGTGCCGCTCGGGCTGCAGGTGCGGGTGTTCGCGCTGCGGCGGATGATCGCGTGGGCCAGCTTCCCGCTGTCGTTCGTGATCGCGGGGCCGGCCGCGGACGCGCTCGCGGCGGCGCTCGGCGATCGGGCGCGCGGGATCGCGGCGGTGTTCGTGATCGCGGGCGTCGGCAAGATCGCGGTGTCGCTGGCGTTCGCGCGCGGGCGCCTGCGCGAGCTCGACGTGACGTCCGGATGACCGCGGGGACAGGTCTCACGGGGCGGCCGCGCGGCTGGTCGACCTCCGCGCGCGCGTCGCTGGTAGGGTGCCGGGTCATGCGAAGCATCCTGATCGTGGTCTCGGTCGCGTGTGTGTCGGTCGTCGGTTGTGGGAACAGCGTCAGCGAGGAGGACACGCGGGTCGCGTGGGCGTCGACGAACCTCGCGCTGGCGCAGGGCCAGGCGCAGGCGCAGGCGATCGCGCAGACCGGCGTGCCGGCGGCGCCGAGCGGCGAGGCCGAGGAGGTCCGGCCGCGCGCGGCGGCGCAGGTCGATTACACGTGGACGTGCACGGAGGGCGGCTCGGCCCGGTTCGTCGGCTCGGCCGAGGCGCTGGTCAGCGACGTCGGGACGTCGGAGGTCAGCTTCGAGCTGGCGACCGACTTCGAGGGGTGCACGGTGCTCGGCGTGACGATCTCGGGCTCGCTCGACTACGCGGCGGCGGTCAGCACGGGCGCCGGGTCGGCGAGCACGACGCTGACGATGAAGGGCGGGCTGGACTACTCGGGCAAGGTCGAGGGGTCGTGCGAGATCGATATGACGGCGTCGGTCAGCGTCAGCGGCGGGGCCGGCGGGGCCGGCTCGGTCGGGGCGTCGTACGACGGGTCGATCTGCGGGCACAGCGCGAAGGCGACGCTCAACGTGCAGGGCTGAGCGCTCCGGGCCTGGATGCGGGCGCGGGGCGGCGACGGCGGGTCCCTCGATCGTGCGCGACGCCAGCAGGGCTGAGCGTGGGGTGGGCGTTGGGGCATGTCCGAGGGGGCATGCCCGGGGGGACAGGCGGTTCACAGCGGCTGGAGGTTGAGGCCGCCGGGGTACCAATAGCTCGTGTACTGGCCGTAGCCGTAGACCTGGACGCCGAACGGCTGGTCGGCGGAGAGCTGGTGGTCGCCGTCGGCCTTGCCGACGAGGGCGACGCGGGCGGCGGACCAGCCGGACTGGCCGATCGGGCTCCACAGGTTCGGCGGGACCGGCTTGTTGTCGAGCGACACCGCGGCGCCGGCCGGGGCGATCAGGTTGACGAAGTTGCTCTCGTAGTGGATCGGCGCGTGGACGGCGTAGCCGGCGCGGAACAGCGCGGGCGGGACGGCGATCGTCATCGCCGGGTCGCCGGAGTCGCCGCCGGCGGACTGGCCGAGCATGTACTCGGCGACGGCGACGCGGGCGCTGGCGGCGAGCGCGAAGTCCTGCTGGCTGACGAACTCGGCGTGATCGCCTGCCTTGAGGAGCATGGCCGGAGCGCCAGGTTGGGGCGGGTCGTAGGTCAGCGCGGTCGCGTCCTCGGTGGCGACGACGCGGACGAGCCGGGCCTTGCGGATCGGCGGCAGCTTCGGCGGCTTGACCAGCGGCGCGGTCAGGAAGTAGGTCTGCGACAGGTTGTCGAGCGGCAGGTTGCTCTCCTCGAGGTGGTCGCAGGCGGGCTTGTCGTGCGGGACGTTGGTGCAGGCGTGCGCGCCGATCACCTGCACCGGGTGGTTGGCGGCGACGAGCGTGCCGGTCAGGTCGACGACGTCGGGCACGCCGCCGCCGACGCCGGAGATCACGACGAGCGCGTCGCCGGCGCCCAGCAGCGCCTGGCCGTGGCCGTCGGGGCCGACGCCGCCGCCGGGGACGACCGGCGCGCCGGTGGCGGACGGGGTCAGCTCGACGATCGTGCCCTCGCGGCGGGCGACGACGACGTAGGCGCCGGGCTGCGTCTGGAAGGTGTTGCGGGCGACGACGCGGGTGTGCTTGCCCCACACGTTGGTCGGCAGGAGCAGGCTCGCGTCGTTGGAGTGGGAGTACATCTCGAACTTGGTGTACTCGAGCGGGTTGTACTGGTAGACGGTGACCGGCCGGTCGGAGCGCAGGCGGTAGGCGCCGTCCTGGATCAGCGCGCTGCCCTTCGGGGCCTTGAGCGCGGCGATCCACGGCAGCGTGACGACGTCGACCGAACCTGGCTCGACGGTCAGGTCCTGTACGAGCGCGGCGCCGCGGGTGATCTTGACCTTCGCGGGGGCGCCGGTGGTGTTGGAGACGGCGACCGCGAAGCTGAACAGCGGGTCGACGACGTTCGGCGTGACGGTCGGGTAGTAGTCGCAGCCGATGTAGCTCGCGCCGAGCTCGTCGGGCGCGCACGCGCCGACGCAGCGGCCGGTCTCGAGGTCGCAGGCGAGGCCCTGCACGGGGTCGCAGTGGGTCTCGACGTGGGTGAGGCCGTCGGCGCCGCAGACGCGCGAGACCTCGCCGTCGCAGGCCGCGCTGCCGGGGACGCAGGCGACGCAGCCGAGGCCGGGGACGCAGGGGCCGTCGCAGCGCTCGGACTTGGCGAGCGTGCCGTCGTCGTCGCAGACGAGCGCGACGGGGCCGTCGCAGGCGACCTGACCGGGGTCGCAGGGGGCGGCGGCGCCGGTGGTGCCGCTGCTGCTCGCGGCGTCGCCGCTGCTCGCGGGGTCGTCGGACGTGGCGGCGTCGGTCGTCACCTCGCCGGTCGTCATCGACGCGGGGGCGGTCGTCGCCGTCGTCGTCGTCGTCGTCGTCGTCGTCGTCGTCGCGGGCCCGGACGAGGTCGGGCCCGTCGCCTCGCCCGCGGCCTCGCTCGTGCCGGAGCTCGTGGTCGCCGCCGGCGGCGAGTCGTCGCCGCAGGCGAGCAGCCCGAGGATCGCCACGCCACACGCCGCCCGTCGCCCGCCCCACATCACTGGCACAGTATCGCCGGTCGGATCGCCGGCGGGGACGCGAAACGGCGCCGTGACTTCGAGCGAGGTCCGGGCGACGTCGCGTGCACGCACGGGACGCGCCGCCGGGAGAAACTGCTCCGTTCCCTCGGCGGCGCGGGCGCGATATAAAGCCTCCTGATGAGGTCCCTGCGCGCGCTGTTCTGCTCCGCCCTTGCCGTTCTGGCCGCCTGTACGCCGACGCCGAGCTCGACCGGCACCGACGCGGGGTCGTCGACGGTCGCGGGCGAGTCGACGGGCCCGACGTCGACGGCGCCGACGACGACGATCGACGACCCGACGACCGGCGGGCCGTGGGAGCTGGGGCCGTGCAACCCGATCGACCCCGCGCTGTGCGCCTTGCCCTATCCGTCGCGGTTCCACATGCGCGAGGCCGACACGCCGACCGGCTACCGGGTCGCGTTCACGCGGGAGGCGCTGCCGGTCAACAGCAACGGGGTCGAGCTCGACCCGGTGTACCTCGGCGAGAAGGACGGGTTTAGCACGCTCGGGGCGATGCTCTTCTTCTTCCGCGACCTCGACCTCGCGGGCACGGTCGGGCACGAGAACCTCGGCGACTACGCGCTGCCGGGCGCGAAGACGGTGGTGCTCGACGCCGAGACGGGCGAGCGCGTGCCGCACTGGATCGAGCTCGACAGGACGGCGCCGTCGGCGGACGAGCGGCTGGCGATCATCCACCCGGCGGCGCCGCTGCGCCACGGCACGCGCTACGTCGTCGGCGTGCGCGGTCTACAGACCCAGGGGGGCGATCCCGTCGCGGTGTCGCCGGCGTTCGCGGCGCTGCGCGATCAGACGCCGACGGAGGACGGCAGCGTCGAGGGCCAGCGCGCGCGCTACGACGCCGAGGTGTTCCCCGCGCTCGCGGCGGCCGGGTTCCCGCGGGCCGAGCTGCAGCTCGCGTGGGACTTCGTGACGGTGTCGCGCGAGACGAGCCTGAAGCGGATGCAGTGGCTGCGCCAGGACGTGCTCGCGGCGATCGGGCCCGAGGGCCCGCCGTACGAGATCGACGCGGTCGAGGACGCCGACTGCTCGAACCCCGACACGGCGATCGGCCGGACGATCCGGCTGACGATGACGGTCCCGCTGTACACCGAGGAGGACGCGCCGGGCACGCTGCTGACGCGCGACGCGGACGGCATGCCGGTGCGCAACGGCGAGAAGGAGGTCGAGGTGATGCTGCGGATCCCGTGCTCGCTGATCGACCAGCCGACGCCGCGGTCCGGCCGCGTGGTGCAGTACGGCCACGGCCTGCTCGGCGGCCACGGCGAGGCCGAGGGCGGCTACCTCAGCCGGATGGCGGACGAGAACGGGTGGGTGATCCTGGCGTCGGATTGGACCGGGATGAAGGCGGAGGACACGCTCGGGATCGTGCAGATCTTGACCGAGAACCCGACCAACTTCCCGGCGGTGCCCGAGCGGACGATGCAGGGGTTCACCGAGTTCATCGCGGCGATGCGGCTGGCGACCGGCGCGCTGGTCGAGGACAAGGCGCTGCAGATGCTCGCCGGCGACATGACGGTCTACTCGGCGATCGACCCGACGAAGCGCAGCTACTACGGTAATTCGCAGGGCGGGATCCTCGGGGCGGCCTACCTGGCGCTCAGCCCCGACATCGAGCGCGGGGTGCTCGGCGTCGGCGGGACGCCGTACGTGCTGCTCTTGCCGCGCTCGGCCGACTTCGACCAGTTCTTCGCGTTGCTCAAGAACTACTACCCCGATCACCGCGACATCATCCTGCTGATCTCGCTGTTCCAGAACCTGTGGGACCCGGGCGAGGCGGCCGGGTGGGCGCGGGCGATGAACCAGGAGCCCGACCCGGAGGTCGGCCCGAAGCAGGCGCTGCTGCAGGTGGCGATCGGCGACGCTCAGGTGACGACGCTCGGGGCGCACGTGCAGGCGCGCGCGTACGGGGCCGCGACCGTGGCGCCGCAGACCCGGCCGGTGTGGGGCGTCGAGGAGAAGCCGCCGGGGTTCACGGGCTCGGCGCTGGTCGAGTGGTACTACAGCGACGTGCCGCCGGAGCCGGTCGAGAACGTGCCGCCGGACAAGAGCTTCGATCCGCACGAGTGCCCGCGCCGCGAGGCGGCGGCGCAGAAGCAGCTGCGCGACTTCCTCGAGACCGGGGTGGTCAACCAATACTGCGAGGGCAAGTGCGAGGGGCTGCGCGAGGTGACCTGCGGGTAGGGACCTGCGGGTCGGCTGGCGATCGGGACATGACCCCCGGAACATGCCCGTGGGGGCGTGTCCCGGGGAACCTGTCCCGAGGAACCTGTCTCAGGGCGCCTTGCCGCCGTCGCAGCGGGCGAGGCCGAAGGCGTGCAGGTGCTGCGAGGCGGGGCCGAAGGTGAGGACGAGCGGGGGGGAGCGGTCGGCGGTGAGGGCGAGCACGGAGGTGCCGAGGCCGTCGCTGCGGCGGGTGCGGGCGGGGCCGAAGCCGGCGCGGCCGTCGCCGGGGACGACGTGGAGCGCGGCGCCGTCGGCGGCGCTGGCGATCAGGTCGGGGTCGCCGTCGAGGTCGAGGTCGGCGAGGGTCGCGTCGCCGACCGGGCCGGGCGCGAAGTAGCCGACGGCGGTGTAGTCGAGCGGACCGGCGCCGATCAGCACCGCGGCGACGGGGGTCGTGCCGCCCTCGCCGGCGGCGTCGACCAGCGCGACGAGGTCGTGCCCGCCGTCGCCGCCGATCGGCGCGGCGAGGACCGCCCGCGCGCCGCGGCCGATCGCGCGCCGCTGCATCTCCTTGTTGAAGCCGCCGTGGGCGTCGCCGCGGACGAGGTGCAGCAGCGCCTCCTTGCGGCCGTCGCCGAGGGCGACGAGGTCGAGGACGCCGTCGCGGTCGGCGTCGGCCAGGGTGACGCCGGCGGCGGTCGTCGTCGTCGGCAGGTGGCTGTGCGGGCCGAGCTGGAACTCGCCGCGGCCGTCGCCGAGGAGGGCCTGGACCGAGTGGCCGCGGTCGTCGAGGGCGAGCAGGTCGGGGGCGCCGTTGTTGTCGAGGTCCGCGGTCCACAGCGCGAGCGGGGCGTCGCGCAGCTCGGTCGCGCCGGCGATGAACTCGCCGCGGCCGCGGCCGAGCAGGACGTGCAGCGCGGGCGGGTCGGACGCGCCGAGCGCGAGGTCGTCGAGGCCGTCGCCGTTGAAGTCGCCCGCGGCGATCGCGGTCGGCGTCTGCGGGACCGGGACGCGCATCGACTGGCGCAAGACTCCTGGCCCTTCGACCAGGAAGAAGACCGCCGCGCCGCCGCCCGGGCCGGCGACCGCGAGCGCGAGGTCCTTGTCGCCGTCGCCGTCGAGGTCGGCGAGCGCGCCGCCGCTGGCGCCGCCGCCGAGGTCGAAGCGCGCCGGGTCGCCGAGGCAGGGCGCCTGGGTCCCGGCGGTCGCGCCGGTCACCGAGGGCAGCGCCTGCTTGAGCGGGGTGCGGATCGTCGGGGCGCAGGCGACGAGGGCGAGGGCGGCGAGGGCGAGGGCGCGGGAGACGGCGCGGGAGACGGCGGGCATCGGCCGACGAAACGCCGCGACCTCGCGGCGACTTACGCCGGGGCCGTGCGGGGCGGTGCGAGCGGAGGTCACGGGCGAGGTCACGGGCGAGGACACGGGCGAGGACACTACGCCTCGGGGCCCGGTGAGGCCAGCGGGCCCGCTCGCCAGGGCTTGCGCGCGGGCGTGCGCCGGGGGTATGGGGAGAGGATGAGGGCGAAACTGCTCGGCCGGACCTGCGGCGGCGCGCTGGCGCTGGCGGCCGCGGTCGCGCGGGCGGACCCGCCCGAGGCGGCGCCCGACGACCCGATCTACTTCGACGGGTCGGTGCCGCCGGTCGCGGCGATCGACTGCGAGGAGCACCAGGACGTCGGCTACGTGCAGGGCGAGCCGTTCGACATCACGGTCGTCACGGTCGACGGCAAGCCGGTCGAGGTGCAGACCGCGAACGCGTATTACGCGATGCAGCAGGCGGCCGCGAAGGACGGCGTCGGGATCAAGATCGTCAGCGGCTTCCGGACGATGGCGGAGCAGCAGTACCTGTACAACTGCTACGTCACCTGCAGCTGCAACAACTGCAACCTCGCGGCCAAGCCGGGGTACAGCAACCACCAGAGCGGCCACGCGCTCGACCTCAACACCGGGGCGGCCGGGGTGATGGCGTGGCTGAACGCGCACGGCGAGGCGTTCGGGTTCAGCGCGACGGTGCCGAGCGAGGCGTGGCACTGGGAGTGGTGGGGCGGCGGGCCGCCGACGAGCGGGCCGTGCGGGACGCCGGCGTTCCGCGCGGAGTACGTGGCGCAGTCGTTCCCGCCGGCCGCCGCTCCGCCGGTGCTGCTCGAGGTCGGCGCGTGCACCGAGGCGTGGATCGACCTGCGCAACACCGGCGACGCGGGGTGGGACGCAGACACGTGGCTCGCCCCGACGCCGCGCGAGCAGCCGTCGCCGCTGGTCGACCTGGGGACGTGGTCGTCGGAGACGCGGGTCGCAACGGCCGGGTCGGTCGCGCCGGGCGCGGTCGGGCGGTTCGCGTTCCGCCTGTGCGCGCACGCGGCCGGCGAGGTGGTGCAGACGTTCGGGCTGGTGCAGGAGGGCGTGACATGGTTCGCCGACGCGCCGCTCGGCGGCGGCCCACCGGACACGCAGCTCGCGGTGCGCGTGCTCGCGGTCGATCCGCCGCCGCCGCTGCCCGGGCCGCCGCCGCTGCCGTCGCCGCCCCAGCCGCTGCCGCCGCCGCCGCCGGCCGCGTTCGACACCTCGGGCGGCGAGGGCGACGGCGGGACGACCGGGCCGAGCGGTGATGCGACGGGGGCGGAGGAGGGCGCGGGCGAGAGCGTCGAGAGCGGTTGCGACTGCCGCGGGGCGTCGGGGCCCGGCGGGCTGGCGCTGCTCGGGCTGCTGCTGCGCCGGCGCCGGGGCGGCCGCCGGGTCCTGTCCGCGACGACAGGTGCGGGCGGGCCGCGCGGGGCGGCGGAGCGGACGTAGAGACCGGTCCGAGAGGGCATGTCCCGGAGGCCATGCGCCGTGCCGGGGGGTGATGCCGCCTCGCGCCGGGAGCGTCGGCGCTAACGGACGAGCAGCTCGATCCGCAGCGGCTCGCCCTTGCGCACGAGGTCGACGGCGATCCGGTCGGCGGTGGGCAGCTGGCGGGCGACGGTCTGGGCCTCGTGCATCGAGGCGAGGCGCGCGCCGTTGATCGCCACCACGAGGTCGCCGTTCTTCAGGCCGAGCCGGTTCGGCAGGCTGCCGGGGCGGAGCCCGTAGATCTTGAGGCCCTGGGCCTGGCCGTCGCGGACCGACGGGAGGATCCGGAGGCCGTGCCGGGTGGGGCCGTCGAGCAGCCCGGCGAGGGCGGCGCGATCGACGATGTAGTGGCGGCCGCCGAGGTGGCGGACGGCGCCGTCGGGGAGCGCGGCGGGGGCGGGCGGGACGACGTGCATCCCGGCGAGGGCGGTCGCGACCTGCCTGAGCTCGAGGACAGGTCCCTGCGGGCAGGTCGGCGCGGGCGCGGCGAGCAGGTGGGCGGTCAGCAGGGCGGACGCGGCCCCGGTGAAGGCGCAGGCGACGGGGAAGGCGAGGGTGCGGAGGAAGGCGCGCATGGCAGGGTGTCCTTTCGGGCAGGTGGAGGGCGGAGTCAGAGGGCGGCGGTCTGCGGGGCGAGGGAGGGGCCGAGGACGCGGCGGACGGCCGCGAGACCGGCGGGGGTGGCGAAGACGATCAGGGTCGCGGCGCGCTCGTCGTGGAGGATCATCCGGACGTCGCCGCGGTCGGGGCGGACCTCGAAGATGTCCTCGAGGACGTCGGCGAGCTTGCGGACGTCGTGGAAGGCGACGGGGATCGGGGTGGCGACGACGCCGTCGGCCAGCGCGGGCGCGGCGAGCGGGGCGGGCGGCGCGGCGGGGGCGGCGGCGCGGGTGCCGGCGCAGGCGGGGAGGAGCAGGCAGAACGCGAGGGCGGAGCGGGCGAGGTGCGGCATGTTCGACTGGGCAAAGCAAGGCCGATGCCAGCGAGAACACAAGGAGAATTTCGGCGCGGGCGCGGTCTCGGCGGGCGAGGCGAGCCAGGCTGGCGCGCGCCGGTGACGGGGCGCTGTCAGAATGTCAGCGGCTGTCCTCCGGGCAAGGTCGCGGGCGCTCTCGGAGTTTACGGGCGCGGTGCGCCCACCGGGCCTTGCGCGCGCGGCGGCGCGGGGGCGGCTGTCTTTTGGGGAAGGTCGCGGGGGCGGGCGGCCGAGCGCGCTCGGCGGCGCGGGCGGCTGTCTTTTGGGGAAGGTCGCGGGGGGGGCGGGCGCGTCAGGACGGTGACTGCGGGCGGGGGCGGGCGGCCAGCGGGGCGCTGTCCTGGAAGGTCGTGTTGGTGAAGTCCTGGCGCTCGGCGGCGATCTGCGAGATCGAGCGCTCGATGATCAGGTCGAGGGTCCAGTCGAGGACGACGCGGAGCTTGTTGCCGAAGCCGACCAGCTTGCCGAGGTAGAGGGTGCGCCAGATCCACCAGGCGAAGAAGCCGGAGAGACGGAGCCCGAGCAGCTCGACCGCGGCGAACTTGTCGCCGACCGACACGAGGGCGCCGAAGTTGAAGTACTTGAAGGGCTCGGTCGGCTGCTTGAAGAGGAGGCGCTCGATGTTGCGGGCGGCGTGCTGGCCCTGCTGGAAGGCGACCTGGCCGAGGGGCGGGAGCGGCTTGCCGTCGTGGAGGAGGAAGGCGGCGTCGCCGAGGGCGAACACGTCGTCCCTGCCCTTGACGCGCAGGTCGAGCTCGAGCTCCACGCGGCCGGACTTGTGCAGCGGCAGGCCGCAGGCGGCGAGCAGCGGCGAGGGCTTGACGCCGGCGCACCAGACGCAGGTGCGCGCGTTGAGCTTGGTGCCGTCGTCGAGGGTGACGCAGAACGGGGTGACGGCGACGACGCGGCGGCCGAGCCGGACGTCGATGTTGCGCTCGCGCAGGCGCGCGCCGGCGCGGGCGACGATCGAGGGGTGCCAGCCGAGCAGGACCTGGTCGCACGACTGGATGATGATCACGGAGACCTCGGCGAGGTCGACCTCGGCGTAGCGGCCGATCAGGATGTGGTCGACGAGGTCGCGGACCTCGGCCGCGAGCTCGACGCCGGTCGGGCCGGCGCCGACGATGACGAAGGTCAGCAGCTCGCGCCGGCGCTCGGGGTCGGACTCGCGGGCGGCGCGCTCGAAGCAGTCGATGATGTGGTTGCGGACGGCGATCGCGTCGCCGAGCTCGCGCATGAAGAAGGCGTGCTCGCGGGCGCCGGGGGTGTTGAAGGTGTTGGTGTCGGAGCCGGGGGCGAGCACGAGGATGTCGTACGGGGTCTCGCACCAGATGACCTTCGGCGCGCCGGTGACGGGGTCGTCGTCGACGTCGACGCGGGCGTGGACGACCTTGTCGTCGACGTCGATGCGGTCGACGAGCTCCTTCTTGAAGCGGACGTTGGCGGCCTCGAAGATCCGGCGGAACGGGTAGGTGACCTGGCGGGTCTCGATCGAGCCGGCGGCGACGCTCGGGAGGAGCGGCGGGAACAGGAAGTAGTTGCGCCTGTCGATGACGGTGATCTCGAGGTCCCGGTGGTAGCCGAGGCGCTTGTCGAGGTGCAGCGCGGTGTAGAGGCCGGCGAAGCCGCCGCCGACGACGACGACGCGGACCGGCTTGCCGCCGTTGCCGCGCCAGCGCTTGTAGATCCACATGTCCCACAGCGGGCGCAGCGAGATCGCGGTCAGCAGCAGCGCGAGCAGGATGATGTCGCCGCCGAGCAGCGTGTGGGCGAAGCCCCAGTAGGGGAGCAGTAGCCAGCTGGCGAGGTCGATCGTGCCGAGCAGCACGAGCAGGCCGATCAGGAGGTTACGTGCGGCGCGGTTCAGGGCGACGCGGCGCAGGAGGGCGACCGAGAGGCCGCCGACGAGCACGAGCGAGGCGGCGTGGGCGGCGAACAGCGGCCAGAACAGCTCGGGCCGGGTGCCGCGCAGGACGAGCAGGCGGTCGCCCCAGTGGTAGAGGAGCGAGCCCGAGTGGCCGCCCGAGGTCAGCTCGACGCTGACGAGCCAGGCGCCGAAGAACAGGAACGGGCCGGCGAGCAGGACGGCCGTGGCTGCGAGCTTGCGGGCGAACGGGAGGTTGGTCAGGCTGTGGTGGTCGATGCGCGCCATCGGGCGCCGGACGCGGGCCGGCGGGCTGATCCTCGCCGAAATCAAAGTCGGGTGTCAGCCCTCGCGTCCGTGCGAAAGCGGCGAGGGGCGCCGGTGAGGCGCGGGGGCGCCCTGACCTTGAGGGCAGGTGAGTGTGCGACGTCCGGTGCGGGACTGGGCGGGAGGGGCGACTGCCGGATGGGCGGCTCAATCACCGCCCGGCCAGGGCTCGGGCGGGGGCGGGGGCGGGACCCAGTTGGGGGAGTTGGGGTCGTTGGTGGCGCCGTGGGCGACGAGGTTCTGCTGGAAGAGGCGGATGTACTTGAGGTCGTCCTCGATGTCGAAGTCCGGGTTGTCGACGAGCCAGCCCTCGACGGCGGCCTCGAGGCCGTCGAGGAGGTAGAGGGCGCCGAGGAGGTCGCCCTGGGAGGCGCGGGTGGCGGCCATCTGGAAGCCGACGAAGATGTTGAGCATGACGAAGCCCTTCTCGGAGGAAGGGTTGTCGAAGACGCCCTGCTCGAGGTCGATCTGGGCTGGGTCGACGGTGGTCTGGATCGGGGCGATCTGGTCGACGTAGGTGTCGGTGCCAGGGAGGCGGAAGCGGAGGTGGAGCTCGCCGACGTCCTGGGTGCGGGGCTGGCCGTTGCGGGGGAGGAGCTCGAGGAGGATGGCACCGCCGCCGCCGCGGCGGCCGTTGTCGACGTCGTCGACGGTCTCGCGGTGGGCGAGCTGGAGGTTGGGGATCTGGATGTTGCCGAGGTTGTCGGCGATGCTGGCGAGCTTGGTGCCGCGGATGGCGCGGAGGGTGTAGTTGTCGCGGATGTCGGCGGTGAGGCTGACGTCCTCGGCGAGGGGGACGAGGAAGGAGGTGACCTCCTCGACGAAGACCTCCTGGACGGCGGCGGGGTCCTGGAGGAAGTAGAAGGCGCCGCTGCCCTGCTCGGAGAGGTCGCGCATGAGGTTGACGTCGAAGTCGGTGCCGACGCCGATGGTGGTCAGGCCGAGGCCCTGCTTGGAGAAGGTCTCGCCGAGGGCGAGGACCTTGGCGTCGTTGGTGATGCCGGCGGTGGCGACGCCGTCGGAGAGGAAGATGACGCGGTTCTGCAGGGCGGGGTCGGCGTGGGCGGCGACGAGCTCGAAGCCGGTGCGCAGGCCGTCGTAGAGGTTGGTGGAGCCGCCGACGGAGAGGCTGTTGACGGCCTGGATGAGGGCGGGGTCGTTGCCGGGGACGAACTCGGTGCGGACGACGGCGTTGTCGCCGAAGGTGACGAAGCTGATGCGGTCGGTGGAGGAGAGCTCGTCGAGCATGCGCAGGAGGCCCTCCTTGACGTAGGCGATCGGTTCGCCCTGCATGGAGCCGCTGGTGTCGATCACCAGGGCGAGGTTCAAGGGCGGGCGCTCGAGCACGCTGATGTCGATCGCCGTGTTCATGCCGATCAGCACGGTGATGCAGGTCGAGCCGGAGATCATGTTGCCCATCTCGCCGTAGAGGCCGTGCAGGCAGACGTTCTGCTGGCAGGTCGGCTTGGGCAGCTCGATCTTGTGCTCGTTGAAGAAGCCGACGTCGTCGATCGTGTCGGGGCCGGGGATCTGGCCCTGCTCGAGGATCTCCTTGAACTGGCCGAAGTCCTGCGCGCCGCCCTGGCCGACGCCGACGCCGCTGCCGCCGTCGCCGCCGTCGCCGCCGTCGCCGCCGGACAGGCCGGCGGAGCCGCCGGACTGCCCGAGGGCGGAGCTGTCGGCTGCGAAGCAGCCGGTGAGGGCGAAGGCGAAGGGGACGCCGAGACAGGTGCGGAGGAACAGGGTCGAACGGACAGACATGGCGGACTCCGGGGGGCGGCGCGCGGGTCAGGGCGGCTCAATCACCGTTGGGCCAGGGCTCGGGCGGGGGCGGGGGCGGGACCCAGTTGGGGGAGTTGGGGTCGTTGGTGGCGCCGTGGGCGACGAGGTTCTGCTGGAAGAGGCGGATGTACTTGAGGTCGTCCTCGATGTCGAAGTCCGGGTTGTCGACGAGCCAGCCCTCGACGGCGGCCTCGAGGCCGTCGAGGAGGTAGAGGGCGCCGAGGAGGTCGCCCTGGGAGGCGCGGGTGGCGGCCATCTGGAAGCCGACGAAGATGTTGAGCATGACGAAGCCCTTCTCGGAGGAAGGGTTGTCGAAGACGCCCTGCTCGAGGTCGATCTGGGCTGGGTCGACGGTGGTCTGGATCGGGGCGATCTGGTCGACGTAGGTGTCGGTGCCAGGGAGGCGGAAGCGGAGGTGGAGCTCGCCGACGTCCTGGGTGCGGGGCTGGCCGTTGCGGGGGAGGAGCTCGAGGAGGATGGCACCGCCGCCGCCGCGGCGGCCGTTGTCGACGTCGTCGACGGTCTCGCGGTGGGCGAGCTGGAGGTTGGGGATCTGGATGTTGCCGAGGTTGTCGGCGATGCTGGCGAGCTTGGTGCCGCGGATGGCGCGGAGGGTGTAGTTGTCGCGGATGTCGGCGGTGAGGCTGACGTCCTCGGCGAGGGGGACGAGGAAGGAGGTGACCTCCTCGACGAAGACCTCCTGGACGGCGGCGGGGTCCTGGAGGAAGTAGAAGGCGCCGCTGCCCTGCTCGGAGAGGTCGCGCATGAGGTTGACGTCGAAGTCGGTGCCGACGCCGATGGTGGTCAGGCCGAGGCCCTGCTTGGAGAAGGTCTCGCCGAGGGCGAGGACCTTGGCGTCGTTGGTGATGCCGGCGGTGGCGACGCCGTCGGAGAGGAAGATGACGCGGTTCTGCAGGGCGGGGTCGGCGTGGGCGGCGACGAGCTCGAAGCCGGTGCGCAGGCCGTCGTAGAGGTTGGTGGAGCCGCCGACGGAGAGGCTGTTGACGGCCTGGATGAGGGCGGGGTCGTTGCCGGGGACGAACTCGGTGCGGACGACGGCGTTGTCGCCGAAGGTGACGAAGCTGATGCGGTCGGTGGAGGAGAGCTCGTCGAGCATGCGCAGGAGGCCCTCCTTGACGTAGGCGATCGGTTCGCCCTGCATGGAGCCGCTGGTGTCGATCACCAGGGCGAGGTTCAAGGGCGGGCGCTCGAGCACGCTGATGTCGATCGCCGTGTTCATGCCGATCAGCACGGTGATGCAGGTCGAGCCGGAGATCATGTTGCCCATCTCGCCGTAGAGGCCGTGCAGGCAGACGTTCTGCTGGCAGGTCGGCTTGGGCAGCTCGATCTTGTGCTCGTTGAAGAAGCCGACGTCGTCGATCGTGTCGGGGCCGGGGATCTGGCCCTGCTCGAGGATCTCCTTGAACTGGCCGAAGTCCTGCGCGCCGCCCTGGCCGACGCCGACGCCGCTGCCGCTGTCGCCGCCGTCGCCGCCGTCGCCGCCGGAGGCGCTCGAGGCGGCGCCGTCGGCCTGGGAACCGAAGCCGCTGTCGTCGCCGCAGGCGCCGGCGGCGAGCAGCGGGAGCGAGAGGGCGAGGCCGAGCCACGGACGGGGAGAGAGTCGAAGGTGCGCGGACATGGCGAACTCCTGGTCAAAAAGTCATGGTCGAAGGGACATTAAGGCATCGGGGGCGGGGTAGGCGCCCACACGGCGGCGATCTCGAGGTCGTCGCCGAGCACGTCGGGGCCCTCGGCGCAATCCGGGTCGAGGATGATCCGCCGCTCGGCGTGAACGGCGTGGAGCGTGAGCGTGAAGGCGCCGTCGTCGAGGGTGACGCTCTCGCCGGCGGCGAGCTCCGAGACGGTGCCGGCGAAGTCGAGGCTGATCTCCTGCGGCTGGGCGACGGTGCCGCAGATCGGGTCGGGGCCGAGCTTGTCGACGAACATCGGCTTGGCGGCGATGTTGAAGTCGGCGAAGTTCGGGAGGAACTGGCCGCGGGACACGGCGAGCTGGACGTCGGGGACGGGGGTCGGGTCGCCGGGGGCGGGGGTGAGGCGGAGGCTCAAGGTGTCGCCGAGGTCGATGACGTCGACCCACTGGTCGACGGCGAACGGGAGCTCGGTCAGCGGGGTGCAGAGGTAGAAGCGCGGCTCGGCGCCGCCGTCGAAGGTGAAGGCGGCGCAGCCGTCGCCGCCGAGCTCGAGCTCGGTGATCTGATGGACGCCGCTCGGCGGGGCGCTCCAGGCGACGCGGGCGGCGTCGGAGCCGGGGAACACGGCGTTCTCGGCGGGGGCGGTGCGGGGGTAGTGGATGTCGGCGAGGGACTCGGTGATCGAGGTGGTGCCGTCGGGGTCGACGGCGAGGACGACGGCGCCCGGGAAGTAGGCCTCGGAGCCGGGGTGCTGGCCGTCGATCGTGTTGATGCCGAGGTCGCCGGCCTTCCAGAAGAGGATCGTCGGGTCGAGGGTGTCGCTCGACACCTCGATGGCGTAGCACTGGCGCTCGGGGGTGATGCCGATCTGGCGCGCGGGGACGTTGGTCAGCGGCGGGAGGGTCCAGGTGACGCCCTCGCCGAACAGCGGCTCGCTGAACAGCACGCCGGGCTCGCTCTCGACGTTGAAGCAGTCGATCTGGACGTCGGGGCGCAGCTCGCGGACGCGGACGCTGATCGTCTGCTCGCCGCTGCTGTTGTGCAGGTACACGTCGGCGGTGATCGGCTCGTACCAGCCGCTGTCGCCGGTGTCCCAGCCGGTGTCGGGCGGCGGCAGCCAGCCCTCGTCGCCCCACTCGCCGCCCTCGTCGCCGCGGCTGGTGGCGACGCACAGCAGGGTGCCGAGCGCGGCGGCGCCGGCCTCGGCCGGGCGCGGGCGCCTGAACATCGGGACAGGCGACTCGGCGGCGCGCTCGCGCATCGCCGGGACGAGGGCGCGCCAGCCGAGCGCCAGCGCGGGGAGCGTCAGGAGGTCGGTCGGGTCGACGGTGATCGCCCACGGGAAGCCGACCAGGCCCATCAGCCAGCTCCACGCGTCGGCGCAGGCGGGCGAGAGGTTGATCAGCGAGAACACCAGGCCGACGGCGATGTGACAGAGCAGGAGGCCGCGGCGGCTCTGGACGCCGAGCAGCGCGGCGAGCAGGACCGGGGCGACGATCATGCCGGCGACGTCGCTCAGCTTGCCGGTCAGCCCGCCGGGGAGCACACCTGCGCCCTTGAACAGGTGGTCGTTGAGCCCGAGGACGGCGAGCGCGCCGAGCCAGGTCGGCGAGAGCAACGCCCGGGCGGGGCGCAGCTCGGGGCGGGTCGAAAACAGTACGTTGAGCCAGCGCGTCGTCATGGTCTGTCGGTCCTATGCAAGCGGCTGGCCAGCGACCAGCTTCGCCAGTGTAGGGCCGCCGAGGCGGCGGCGTCGAGGGCCCCGGGGGGTCGACGAGGTCGGCCGGGTCGGCCGCGGATCACGGCGCCATGACAGCGGTGTCAGGGTCCGGCCGCGGACGTCAGGGGCACAGGCGCTCGCCCTCGCGGGCGCACGGGATCGGGGCGGCGTCCGGGTCGAGCTGGTCGGGGTAGTGGATCAGGCGCATGCGGGACCTGAGCTCGGCCGGCAGGCCGCAGAGGGCCGCGAGCGGGGTGTGAACGCCGTAATTGGTCTCGTGGAAGAACAGGTCGCACGCGCCGAGCCAGGCGATCAATTGCGGGTCGAACGCTGTATCGGCGCTGTAGCCGACCGACCGGCCAGAGGCGCGCAGCTGCAGGGCGGAGGTCGGGATGTGGTGGATCGTCCGCCGCCACGCGATCTCGAGCGGGCCGAGCCGCGTGATCCCGGGGTCGAGCGGCTCCACGTGCGCGTAGTCGGTCAGCTCGAGGCGGCTGGTCGAGCCGTCGGGGGCCATCAGGGTGTCCATGCCGCCGCGCAGGCGGGTGTCCCACAGGCCGGCGAGGACGTCGGGGATCGCGTGGACGGTGGTCTTGCGGCCGGTGACGAAGCGGCGCCAAAACAGCAATTGCTCGAGGCCGCCGCAGTGGTCGCCGTGCAGGTGGGTGATCAGGACGTGATCGATGTCGTCGAGGCCGACGGTGTCGGATGTCTTGAGGGACAGGTCACGGAGCGCGCGGGCGAGCGCCGGCGGGGCGTCGACGAGCAGGCGGAGGTCGCCCGCCTCGACGAGCAGGCAGGCGTTGTAGTAGAGGGCGGTGAAGGCGTCGCCGACGCCGACGACGCGGACGGACAGGTCGGTCACGCCCGCGACGATAGCAGGCCGCGGCGGCGCGTTCGGGGGCGCTAGTGCCGCGCCCAGGGCCTAACGACACCACCTCGCTTGGTCTCATCGCCGCTGGCTTCGTTGGCGAAACTCGTAGTACGGTCCAGTACAACTTCGTTTCGCCGCCTCGCCAGCGACGATGATCCCGGCGCGAGGCGGCGCCGTTAGACCCTGGGCGCGGCACTAGGGCATCGGCCCGGGCGGGCGAGGCGGGCGCGGGGGGGCGACGTCGAGCTCGCCGAGCATCGTCTTGAGGCGGACGTGCGCGTCCTCGAGGGCCTGCATGTCGCGGGCGCTGTTCGGGTCGAGCTGGTTGGTGAGGGCGCTGAAGGTGTCGTTGGCGTAGCGGTAGAGGCGGGCGCGGCGGCGGCGGGACAGCGGGGTCTCGGCGTCGGCGAGCTGCTCGAGCTCCTCCATGACGACCTCGAAGGCGGTCTCGGCCTCGAGGCGCGACTGGCTGGGCGGGAGCGGGGGTTCCTGGGGTTCGGGGGCCTCGAGGGCGCGCTCGAGGCGGGTCCGGAGGGCGCGGGCGAGGGCGTCGCGGTCGCCGTCGCGCTCGCTCCGCTCGCGCGGGGACAGGGGGCGGTCGTCGTCCACACGGTCGGGGGCGCCTTCGGCCGCCGGGTCGGCCGGCGCGGGCGGGTCGCCGCCGCGGAGCAGCGAGGCGGCGTAGACGAGCAGGCCGAGCGTGGCGGCGGCGGCGACGACGAGGACGGCGCGCGGGCTCATGGGTCGCACAGGTCGGGGAGCGCGGCGAACTCGGCGAGCAGCTCCTGGTAGCTCTCGATCCGCCGGCCGCCGTGGAGGGCGTCGGTGAACTGGTAGAAGATCCGGTTGTCAGTCGGGATTATGGTCGTCTCGAAGGCCTCGGCGTCGCTGTCCTTGTTGCCGAACAGCCACGACGGGACGAGGCCCTTGGCTTTAAGTAGCGCGAATTCGCCGGACTTGTAGGCGACGGCGGTGTCGCCGGTGCCGCCGCCGTAGGTCAGCGTGGTGTGGATGATGCCCTGCGGGAAGCCGCGCAGCTCGACGAACTCGCGGGTGCGGCGGTCCAGCCACTCCGGGCGGGCGGTCAGGTACATCGGCCGGTAGCCCTTGCTGGCGAGCAGGCTCAGCGCCTCGGCGGCGAACGGGTGGGCGTCGGGGATCGTGCCGAGCAGGAAGTCCCAGGCCTCGGCGTTCTCGCTGGTCGTCAGGGTGCCGTCGACGTCGGTGACGAACAGCGGGGCGCCCTCGGGGACGACGTCGATCAGGAGGTCGGCGGTGTTCCAGTACTCCTCGACGATCAGGTGGACGCGGTGGCGGCCGGGCTCCAGGCGGTCGGCGTCGGAGATCTTGAAGTAGACGCGGCCGCCGGTGTCGTCGACGCCCTCGACGGTCGGGTGCTCGCCCTCGGCGGTGGTGACCGCGACGCCGAGCTGCTCCCACTCGCCGGCGCAGCCGCGGTCGAGGAAGATGTGGGCCGGGACGCCCTCGATGTCCTTGTCGGCCGGGAAGCCCCACTTGGTGAACTTGGCGAGCACCCACTGGTCCTCGCCGTCGACGTAGAACATGTCGCGGCCGCGCGAGAGCTCGCTCTCCGGCTCGCCCTGGCCGGGGATCGTCGGCGGGGCGGCGTCGCAGGCGGGGATCGGCTCGCAGAAGGCGCCCGGGGTCGGGCCGACGTCGCCGGTGGTGCCGCCGGTCGGGTCGCCGGTGTCGGAGGTGGTGATCGGGGTGCTGTCCGTCGGGTCAGGGTCCGAGGTTCCTGTCGTCGAGGTCAGGTCGTCGGTGGTCGTCGGGGCGGGGTCGGAGGTGGCGGGGTCGGAGGTGGCGGGGTCGGAGGTGGCGGGGTCGCCGGTCGCTTCGAGGCCGGCGTCGTCGCCGGGGCGGGCGTCGGGGTTGCAGGCGCCGGCGAGGAGGGCGAAGAGGGTGGACAGAGAGGGGACGATCTGCCGCGCGCGCATGATCGCGCAGGGTATCGCAAGGGGGGCGGAGGATCCAGCGAGGCGCGGAGCTGCGCGGCGAGGGGGAGGGCCTGCGCGGGGCGGCGGGTCGGACGGGCGTTCGCGGCGTGCGGAGGGGGGCCCGCGCGGCCGGCGAACGCCTGCGGGGCGAGGGCGTCGCGGGGGCGATCGGGGCGGCCGGGGGCGCGGCGGGGTCCGAGTCAACGCGCGGCGCGGTCGCGGACGCGCGCGAGGAAGGCGGCGAAGATCGGGTCGCCGGGGGCGCGGCGGGCGAAGTGGGGGCTCTGCGGGTCGAGCCACTCGGGGTGCCACTGGACGGCGAACAGGTCGCGCGCCGGGTCGGCGGCGGCCTCGATCACGCCGTCGGGGGCCCAGGCGCAGGCGCGCAGGCCGGGGGCGAGCTGCTTGATCGCCTGGTGGTGGACCGAGTTGACGAGGATCTCGCGCGAGGGGTAGAGCTCGGCGAGCCAGGCCTTGCCGCACAGCCGGACGGTGTGCTCGTTGTCGTCGTAGCGCGCGGCGTCGCGGTGGACGAGGCTGCCGGGGACCTGGTGGGTGATGTCCTGGTAGAGCGAGCCGCCGAGCGCGGCGTTGAGCAGCTGCGCGCCGCGGCAGACCCCGAGGACAGGTTTGCCGCGGGCGAGCGCGGCGTCCAGCAGCGCGCGCTCGTAGGCGTCGCGCGCGGGGTCGCCGGCCCAGGCCGGCTGGATCGGGTCCTCGTCGTAGAGGCCGGGGGCGACGTCGCTGCCGCCGCTGAGCACGAGCGCGTCGACGCGGTCGACCAGCGCGGCGAGCTGCGCGGTGTCCGGGAGGACCGGCAGGAGGACCGGCAGCGCGCCCTGGCGGGCGAGCGCGGCCGACAGGCGCTGCTCGCCGTAGTCGAGCGACTTGCCGAGGAAGAGGGCGCGCGCGGGGTCGGGGTAGGACGTCCCGCAGGACAGGCCGAGGAGGAGCGGGCGGTCGGTCACGGGTGTCCCTCGGGTCAGGCGGCGAGGCCGGCGCGGCGGAGCAGGGCCTCGGGGTCGGGGTCGCGGCCCATGAAGGCGCGGAACAATTCGGCGGGGTCCTCGCTGTCGCCGCGCTCCAGGATCGCGCGGCGGAACGCGAGGCCGACCTCGCGGCTGAACAGGCCCTCGCGCTGGAAGCGGGTGAACGCGTCGGCGTCGAGGACCTCGGCCCACTTGTAGCTGTAGTAGCCGGCGGCGTAGGCGACGGGGCTGCTGAACAGGTGGCCGAAGCGGCAGATCATCGCGTAGTCGGCGGGCAGCGGGCACGGGCTGAAGCGGGCCATGACGTCGCGGGCGCGGGCGACGATCGCGTCGGCGGACGCGGGGACGGGGCTGCGGTGGAGCTCGAGGTCGACGGTGGCGAAGCTGAGCTGGCGCATCATCGCGGTCGCGGCGCGGAAGGTGCGGGCCTTGAGCATGCGCCCGGCGAGGTCGTCGGGGATCGGGGCGCCGGTGTCGACGTGGCGGGCGAAGCGGTCGAGCGCGGGCTTCTCCCAGCACCAGTTCTCCATGATCTGCGACGGCAGCTCGACGAAGTCCCAGGCGACGTTGGTGCCGGCGAGGCTGCGGGTCTCGACGCGGGTCAGGAGGTGGTGCAGCAGGTGGCCGAACTCGTGGAAGATCGTCTCGACCTCGTCGTGGGTCAGCAGGGCCGGGCGGTCGCCGATCGGCGGGGTCAGGTTGCCGCAGATCAGGCCGAGGTGCGGCTCGTGGCCGCCCTTGCCGTCGGGGCGGCCGGTGATGAAGGCGTTCATCCACGCGCCGCCGCGCTTGGTCTCGCGCGGGTAGAGGTCGGCGTAGAAGACGCCGAGCAGGGCGTCCCCGTCGCGGACGGCGTAGGTGCGGACGTCGGGGTGCCAGGTCGGCATGTCGGTCACCGGCTCGACGGTGACGCCGTAGAGGTCGCGGACGAGCTCGAACAGGCCGGCGAGGACCGAGGGGGCGGCGAAGTAGGGGCGCAGCGCCTCGTCGTCGAAGTCGTAGAGCGCCTTGCGCAGCTTCTCGGAGTAATAGGCCAGGTCCCAGGGGGCAGGTTCCGGAGCACCTGGCCCTTCGAGCTGCTTGCGGAACTCGTGGAGGGCGGCGGCCTCGGCGCGGAAGGCGGCCTCGCTGCGGGCGGTCAGGCGGTCGACGAAGTCGCGCGCGGCGGCGCCGGTCCTGGCCATGCGGGGCTTGAGGACGAAGTCGGAGAAGTCGACGAAGCCGAGCAGCTCGGCCTGCTCGCGGCGGAGCGCGAGGATCTCGCGCAGGAGGTCGCGGTTGTCGTGCGGGCCGCCCGAGCCGCAGATGTTGGACGCGCGGTAGACCTGCTCGCGCAGGCGCGGGCTGTCGGCGTAGGTCAGGAAGGGGACGAAGCTCGGCTGCTGGAGGGTGAAGCGCCAGGCGTTCTGCAGGCCCTTGGCCTCGGCGCTGGCGCGGGCGGCGTCGACGGCGGACGGCGGGAGGCCGGCGAGGTCGGCCGGGTCGGTCAGGACGAGCTCGTAGGCGTTGGTCGCGTCGAGCACGTGCTCGGCGTAGGTGGTGGTCGCCTGGGCGAGGCGGGCGCTGATCTCGGCGAGGCGGGCCTTGCCGGCGGGGTCCAGCTCGGCGCCGTGGCGGCGGAACTCGTCGAGGGTCTTGTCGAGCAGGCGGCGGCGCTCGCCGGTCAGGGCGGCGGCCTCGTCGGTGGCGGCGAACGCCTGCACGGCCCGCCACAGGCCCTCGTGCAGCGGGATCTGGGCGTAGAACTCGGCGACCGGGCCCTGGACGGCGTTGTGCGCGGCCCGCAGCGCGGGGTCGGTAGCGACCGACTCGAGGTGGCCGACGACGGTCACCGCGAACTCGAGGCGCTCGGTCATCCGCTCGAGGGCGTCGAGGGTGTTGGCGTAGGTGCGCGGGCCGGGGGCGGCGACGATCGCCTCGAGGTCGCGGCGGGCCTCGGCGAGCAGCTGGTCGATCGCGGGCTCGACGTGCTCGGGCCGGATCTGGTCGAAGGGGACGCGGAACTGCACGCGCAGGAGCGGGTTTTCGGTCACGCGGCGACGATAGCACGGGTGCGGAGATCCCGCGGCGCCGGCCGGGGCGGTGCGGCTCCTCAAGGCGGTCCACGGGGGCGCGGCGGCGGTTTTCGGGTGCGAGGCGGCGCGCGATCGGTCACACCCACGGGGCCATGGCGGTCATCACGGCGCTCCTCGGGCCGACCAACACCGGGAAGACCCACCGCGCCGTCACGACGATGCTCGCGCACCGCACGGGGATGATCGGGCTGCCGCTGCGCCTGCTCGCCCGCGAGGTGTACGACCGCGTGTCGGCGACGGTCGGTGAAGCGGCGGTCGCGCTGGTCACCGGCGAGGAGAAGCGCGTGCCGGCCCGGCCGCGCTACTGGGTCTGCACCGTCGAGGCGATGCCGGAGGGCCGCGAGGTCGACTTCCTGGCGGTCGACGAGGTCCAGCTGGCGGCCCACCGCGAGCGAGGACATGTCTTTACGGACAGGTTGCTGCGGGCGCGAGGTGTCCAGGAGACCATGTTCCTCGGGTCCGACACGATGACGGAGGCGGTCCGCGCGCTGGTGCCGACGGCGCAGGTCGAGCGGCACCCGCGGTTCTCGAAGCTGCGCGGGGTGCAACCGTCGGAGCTGGCGAGCCTGCCGCCGCGCTCGGCGGTGGTCGCGTTCTCGGCCGACCAGGTGTACGCGCTGGCGGAGCAGCTGCGGCGCCGGCGGGGCGGGGCGGCGGTGGTGCTCGGGGCGCTGTCGCCGCGGACGCGCAACGCCCAGGTGGCGATGTACCAGGCGGGCGAGGTGAACTATCTCGTCGCGACCGACGCGATCGGGATGGGGCTGAACATGGACGTCGACCACGTCGCGTTCGCGGCGCTCGGCAAGTTCGACGGGCGCGCGAGCCGGTCGCTCGAGGCGGCCGAGCTGGCGCAGATCGCCGGGCGCGCGGGGCGGTACACCAAGGACGGGACGTTCGGGCCGCTGGCGAGCGTCGGGCCGCTGCCGCAGGGGCTGGTGCTGGCGATCGAGCGGCACCAGTTCCCGCCGGTCGATCGGGTGGTGTGGCGCAACCACGACCTGAACTTCGACTCGATCGAGGCGCTGGCGCGGTCGCTGCGCGAGCGGCCGCCGCGGCCGGGCCTCAAGCTGCTCGAGCGCAGCGACGACGAGGACGCGCTCGCGGAGGTGGCGGCGATCGAGGGGGTGCGGGCGCTGGCGCACGGGCCGGAGGCGGTGGCGCTGTTGTGGGAGGTGTGCCGGATCCCGGACTACCGCAAGCTGCTCGAGGGGTCGCACGCGCGGCTGCTCGCGGCGGTGTTCGTGCAGCTGGCGCGGCACGGGCGGCTCGACGCGCAGTGGATCGAGGGGCGCGTGCGCCGGCTCGACGACACGGAGGGCGATATCGAGGCGCTGATGAGCCGGATCGCGGCGGTGCGGACGTGGACGTACATCAGCCACCGCAGCGGGTGGGTCGAGGCGCCGGAGCGCTGGCAGGAGTGGACGCGGGCGATCGAGGACCGGCTGAGCGACGCGCTGCACGACCGGCTGACGCAGCGGTTCGTCGACCCGCGCGCGGGGTCGAGGCGCGCAGGACATGTCCCGAAGGACAACCCGTTCGGGCGGCTGCGCGCGCTGCAGGTGGCCGAGCCCGAGCCGTCGAAGACGCCGGGGCTGGCGCAGGCGATCGTCGAGGCGGAGCACGCGGCGTTCACGGTCGACCGGCGCGGGCGGATCGCGTTCGCCGGGCAGCCGGTGGCGCAGATGACCCGCGGGCCCGATCTGCTGCGGCCGGAGGTGCAGCTGGTCGGGGCCGAGTCGTTCGGGGCAGGTGCGAAGAGCCAGGTCCAACGGCGCATGGTCGCGTGGACACGTGACTTCGTGGCGGAGCTGCTGGCGCCGATCCGGGCGCTGCCGCAGGGGGCGGCGCCGAGCCCGGCGGGGCGCGGGCTGCTGTATCAGCTCGAGCAAGGGCTCGGGTCGGTGCTGCGCGCGCGGGCGGAGGCGCAGGTGCGCAACCTGAAGCCGGAGGACCGCAAGATCGTGGGGCGGCTGGGGCTGAAGGTCGGGGAGCTGACGATCTTCGCGCCGGAGCTGCTGACGCCGTGGGCGGTGACGCGGCGAGCGGCGCTGTGGACGGCGCGCGCGGGGCGAACGATCGAGGCGCCGGAGGGGGCGTCGGCGGCGATCGCGGAGGGGGCGGAGGTGGCGGGGTTCCACGCGATCGGGTTCCCTCCGTTCGGGCCGCGGGCGCTCCGGGCGGACGTGGCAGAGCGCGTCTTTCTGAAGTTGCAGGAGGCGGTGCGGGCGGGGCCGGCCCGGCTGCCGGAAGAGGTGGCAGGGTGGATCGAGGGGTCGATCGGGGAGCTCGAGGAGGTGGCGATCGCGATGGGGTTCGTGGAGATCGAGCCGGGGGTGTTCGCGCTGGTGCGCAGGGCTCCGCGGGCTCGACGGGGGGGGCGGCGCTGAGGCGGAGGCGCGGTTTGGCGTTGGATGGAGACGCGGGGCGCATCGGCCCAGGCTTTCGAGCCCCGTCGTCAGTCGATGCCAGGGGTCAGTTGGGGATGAAGTTGTCGCAGGTCTCGTCGATGATGCCGACGGCTTGCTGGAAGAAGGGGGCGTAGTCCTTCTCGCAGACCGAGCCCTCGATGCCGCGGGGGCCCCAGAGGGCGATGAAGTCCTCCCAGTGCTTGCCGTCGATGTCGCCGCCGTCGCTGCAGTTCTGGTCGGGCTGGGGGATCAGGCCGGCGACGACGATCGACTCGACCTTGCCGTCCTTGGCGGCGACGACGGCGTCGTACCACTCCTGCGGGGTGCCCTTGTCCTCGTAGTTGGGGTCGTCGCTGATGAAGGTGATCACGAGGATCGCGTCGTCGCGCAAGAAGCCCTCGTTGCAGCCGCCGGGGCCGACCAGGGCGTCGCCGAGGGCCTCGGTCATGCCGTTCATCGGCCGCTCGGAGGGGTTGCCGGCGGTGCCGACCTTGGCGACGCAGGCGAAGGTGGCCTGGAGGTCGGGCTCCTCGGCGAGCATGTAGCGGTTGCCGCCGGTGATCGGGCACAGCTTGTTCGTGGCGAACAGGCCGACGGGGTGGACGACGCCGGCGCCGCGGGTGGTGTCGCAGGCGACGAGGTCGGCCTTGCAGGCGTAGGTGTTGGCGGCGGTGCAGAACTCCTGATAGTCGCTGTCCATCACGCAGGGCTGGCTGCAGCGGCCGTCGGCGTCGGTGTCGACGACCATGATGTGATAGTCGCTGGTCGCGCTGAGGGTGCTCTTGATCGCGTCGATGAAGCCGGGGAAGCTGGCGATCAGCGCGGCCTGGTTGTCCTCCATGCTGGCGGAGTTGTCGATCACGAACAGGAAGTCGACCTTGTCGCAGCCCTTCTTCACGCCGGTGGTGGTGTCGGTGTCGTTGTCGCCGAGGTCGAACTTGGGGCCGGCCGTGGCCGGGCCGGAGGTGGTGGTCGTCGTCGGATCGCCGGTGCTCGCGGCCGCGCCGGTGCCCGTGGCCTGCTCGGTGGTGCCCGCGGCCTGCTCGGTGGTGCCCGCGCCGGTCGTCGGGGTGACGGTGGTGAGCCCGGTCATCGGGGAGGTCCCGGAGACGGTCTCGCGCGTGGTGCCGTCGTCGCTGCAGGCGAGGCCTGCGCCGGCGAGGAGCGCGAGGGAGAGGAGCGCCGCGTGCTTGGTCATGCCAGCAAGGTAACACCGCGCGGTCGGAAGCGCGCGGGGGTCGGCGGCGCCCGTCCGCGGGTGGAGGCGCCGACGGTTCGGCCCGGCGGCCCGGCGTGATATAGAGGCGCGATGGACCGAACGACGACGGAAGCCCGCCTGCTCGAGCTCAAGCGTGAATTCGAGGCCGGACAGAAGCTGCTGCGCGAGCTCGAGGCGAAGCAGATCGAGGTGCGTGACACGCTGCTGCGGATCGGCGGCGCGGTGCAGGTGCTCGAGGAGCTGCTGGGCGCGAAGACCGGTGAGCAGGCGTAGCGGCGCGTCCGGCGACCTCGACGTGGCGCAGGTGCGCGGGGGAGACGGTGGGCCCGCAGGTCGATGGGCGTGCGCCGATCGACGGAACGCGGGCGAGCCGGCCACGGCTCCTGGGTGAGGGGCGCAGGCGTCGACCTGCGAGCATTCGCTAATGAAGAGGTTGATGACGATCGTGTTCGGGGTGGGCGCGCTGGTGCCGGCGGTCGCGTCGGCGAGCTACCCCGCGGGCGTGTGGGGGCTCGTCGAGGAGGTGGTGCCGGAGCCGGACCAGGACAAGCCGACGCGGGTGCGCGTGGTCGGGCTGTTCATGGTCGCGGGCCAGGCGCCCGACTTTCCGGCGTATCCGGGCTACTCGCAGCCGGCGTACGGGTACATGTACTACGAGTGCCCGGCCGACCAGTTGAAGACGTGCGCGATGGAGTGGGCCGACCTCGCGGCGGCGGCGGCGAGCCGAGACAAGTGCCGCGGGTGGGGCAACAGCTCGCTGCCCGACAACGGCTCGGTCCGGCCGCAGGTCGAGCCGCCGATCGGCCCGGACGTGTACCCGATCGCGATGGGCGTGCAGACCGGGTTCTCGCCGTGCGACGCGCTCGAGCAGTGGATGCTCGACAACCCGCCGCCGCCGGTCGAGGGCACCGGCGGCGGGGACAGCGACGGGACCGGCGGGAGCGAGGGCACGGGCGGTGACGCGACCGGCGGGAGCGACGGGACGGGCGCGGGCGGGAGCGAGGGCTCGAGCTCGGGCGGGACGGGCGGGACGAGCGGGGCGCCGGGGACCAGCGGGGGCACGACGGGCGACGCGGGGACCGGCGGGGACGCGTCGGCGACGGCCGGGGGCGAGACCGGGGCGGTGACCGGGGGCGCGGCGGGCAGCTCGGGCGGGGGCGGCGACGAGACGGGCGCGGCGGCGGACGAGCCGAAGGAGGCGGGCTGCGCGTGCCAGGCCGACGGGGCGGGCGCGCCGTGGGCGCTGATGCTCGGCGGGCTCCTGGCGCTCGGGCGGCGGCGGCGGTAGAGGGCGGGGCGATGCGGGTGCTCCGCCACTCTCCGCGGGACGCGGCGCTGGTCGCCGCGGCGGCGCTGCTCGGGCTCGCCGAGCTGGCGCTCGTGCCATGGCTCTCCGGACAGGGTCCGTGGGGCATGGCGCTCGGGGCCTGCGCGATCGCGGCGATCGTGTGGTGGACCTCGAACACGGTGGCGCACGTCCACCTGCACACGCCGATCTTCGGCCCGCGGGCGCTGTCGCGCGGGTTCTCGCTGTACCTGAGCGCGCTGACGCTGGTGCCGCAGGCGATCTGGCGGGCGCGCCACCTCGACCACCACCGCGGGTCGGCCCGCCCGCTGCGGCTCGGGGCGGCCGGGTGCGTCGAGGTCGGGGTGGTCGCCAACCTGGCGCTCGCGCTCGCGGCGGTCCATCCGGACATGTTCTTGAAGACATGGCTCCCGGGCTATGTCCTCGGGCTCGTGCTCTGCGGGCTGCAGGGGCGCGGGGAGCACCTCGGCGGGGCGGCGGCGGGGATCAGCCACTACGGGCGGCTGTACAACCTGCTGTGGTTCAACGACGGCTACCACGCGGAGCACCACGCGGCCCCGGGGGCGCACTGGACGACATTGCCGGGGCGGCGGCTGGCGGGGGCGCAGCGGAGCGCGGCGCCGCCGGTGGTCCGCGGGCTGGTGAACGCGGGGCTGGTCCGGCTCGAGCGGCTGGTGCTGCGGTCGCCGCGGCTGCAGCGGTGGGTGGTCGCGCGGCACGCTGCGGCGCTGCGGCGGCTCGCGCCGCGGTTGGCCGGGCGGCCGGTGCGGCGGGTGCTGGTCGTCGGCGGCGGGCTGTTCCCGCGCACGGCGCTGGCGCTGGCGGAGATCTGGCCCGCGGCGCAGGTGACGATCCTCGACGCCGACGCGGGGCACCTCGCGGGGGCGCGCGCGCTGCTGGCGGCGCGGGGGCGCGCGGTCGCGTGCGTGCTCGGGCGCTATGAGCCGGGCCAGGCGGTCGACGCCGACCTGGTGGTCGTGCCGCTGGCGCTGGTCGGCGACCGGGCGGCGGTCTACGCCGCGAGCGGGCCGCCGCGGCTGATCCACGACTGGATCTGGCGGCGGCGCGGGGTCGCGGGCGCGGCGGTGTCGCCGTGGCTGCTCAAGCGGATCAACCTGGCGCAAGAGACATGAAGCTGCACCGGACGCGGGTCTTCCTGCGCGCCTACGGGGCGCTGCCGCACCGGCTGCTCGGGGCCGCGACGCGGGCGCTGATGCGGGCCGAGCGGCCGCGGTGGGCGGTGCGGGCGGTGATCGCGGCGTGGATCCGTCGCGGGCGGATCGACCTCGCGGAGTGCGAGCCGGGGCCGTGGCCGACGGTCGAGGCGTTCTTCCTGCGGCGGCTGCGGGCGGGGGCCCGGCCGGTCGCGCCGGGGCTGGTCAGCCCGGCGGACGGGGTGGTCGTCGGGGCAGGTCCGATCGACCAGGGGACGATCCTGCAGGTCAAGGGGTCGCCGCTGCGGCTCGCGCGGGTGCTCGGCGCGGGGCCCGCAGAGGTCGCGGCGCTGCAGGGCGGGCGCTACTTGACGATCTTCCTGACGCCGGACGGGTACCACCGGGTCCACATGCCGTGCGACGCGGAGATCGCCGAGGTGCGGTGGATCGCGGGGCGGCTGTTCCCGCAGAACGAGGACGCGCTGGCGACGATCCCGCGGATCTACGAGCGCAACGAGCGGGCCGCGCTGCGCTGCGTGCGGCCGGACGGCGGGGTGTTCTGGCTGGTGCTGGTCGGCGCGAGCCTGATCGGCGGGATCGAGCTCTGCGGGCTGCCGCGGGCCGCGTGGGCGCGCGGGCGTGCGGTCGCGTGGGGGCGGAGGCTCCCGAAGGGCGCGGAGCTCGGGCACTTCACGTTCGGCTCGACGGTGGTGATCGCGGGGCCGCGGGACATGTTCGAAGGGCCAGGTCCCGCGGTCGGCGCGGCGGTGCGGGTCGGCGAGCGCGTCGGGTGAGCCGGCGAAGTTGTGGTATGAACCCCGGGGTCACGGAGGATCGACATGCCCTACGACGTGCGTCTGGCGGAGCGGCTGCGGGCCGCGGTGATCCGCGCCAGGCCGGCCGAGCCGGTCGACGAGCGCAAGATGTTCGGCGGGCTCGCGCTGATGCTCGGCGGCAACATGGCGTGCGGGGTGATCGGCTCCGACCTGGTGGTGCGGGTCGCCGAGGCCGACGCCGACGGGGCGCTGCGGCGCCCGCACGCGCGGCCGATGGACTTCACCGGGCGGCCGATGCGGGGGTTCCTGTACGTCGCGCCGGACGGGCTGGTCCGCGAGGAGGAGCTCGACGGGTGGGTCGCGCTCGCGCTCGCGGGGGCGCGGGCGGCCCCGGCGAAGCGGCCGAAGGGTCCGCCGCGCCCGCGGCCGCTGTTCGGGCCCGGTCGCGCGCGCGCGCGGGCGAGGCCGTGAGCGCCGCGGACGCCGTCGGGCGAGGCCGCGGGTGAGGGGTCGCGTCGGCGGGCGCGGCGGCCGGTCCGCGGGCTCGCGGCGAGGCCGCAGGGCGGCTGAGGTCGCTCCGATGGTACCCTGGCGGCGATGCTCCGCCTGTCGCTCGTCGATCGCCTGCAGTCCCGCGTCGCGCGGGCCCTCCTCTCGCTGCCCGAACCGGCGCAGCGGCTGCTCGCGGGCGGCGGGGCGATCGTGCGCGACGGGCACACGCTCGACGTGCAGGTCCAGCACATGCTGGCGCTGCAGCGCCGGCTCGGGCGGGCCGAGTTCGAGCGGCTGACGGTCGCCCAGGCGCGGCGGGAGATGGAGGTCAACGCGCTGGTGCTGGCGCCGCGGACAGGTCCGATGGAACAGGTCCGGGACGACAGGTTCCCGGGGCCAGGCGGCGAGATCCCGGTCCGGGTGTTCCGGCCGCGCGGGCTCGGGCGGCCGTCGCCGGCGCTGGTGTACTTCCACGGCGGCGGGTTCGTCGTCGGCAGCGTCGAGTCGCACGACCCGGTGTGCCGGCTGCTGGCCGAGGAGGCGCGCTGCGTGGTGATCTCGGTCGAGTACCGGCTCGGGCCCGAGCACCGGTTCCCGGCGGCGCCCGACGACGCGCTGGCGGCGTTCCGTCGCGTCGTGGCGACGGCCGACGCGCTCGGCGTCGACCCGCGGCGGATCGCCGTCGGGGGTGACAGCGCCGGCGGCAACCTGGCGGCGGTCGTGTCGCTCGACACGCGCGGCGACGCGGTCCGGCCGGCGTTTCAATTGCTGATCTACCCGGCGGTCGACCTGACGATGTCGTTCCCGTCGATCCGGACGCTCGGCGAGGGGTTCTTCCTCGAGCGGGCGAAGATGGCGTGGTTCATCGAGCACTACCTGCGCGGCGAGGCCGACAAGACCGACCCGCGGGCCTCGCCGTGGTTCGCGCCCGACCTCGCCGGGGTGCCGGCGGCGGCGGTGTTCACCGCGGGGTTCGACCCGCTGCGCGACGAGGGGCAGGCGTACGCGAAGAAGCTGGCGGAGGCGGGGGTGCCGACGACGTACACCTGCCACGGGAGCATGTTCCACGGGTTTTTGAACACGTGCGGCGGGCTGAGCAACGCGCGGGCGCCGGTGAACGAGATCGCGGCGGCGCTGCGGCGCGGGCTCGCGTGAGCGGGCGGGCGGGCGCGGGCGGACGGCGGAGGGGGCGGGATGACGACGCGCCTGAAGTTCCTGTACGTGTGCGAGAGGACGTTCGCCGGGCTGCCCGGCGAGGACGCGCAGCGGCGGCGCTGCGATCAGTGCGCGACGATCGTGCACAACCTCGACGCGATGGCGCCGACCGAGCAGGCGCAGGTGCTGCTGCGGGCGATGGCGGAGGAGACGACGGTGTGCGTGTCGCTGGCGGTGCCGGGCGCGGAGGCGCAGGCGTGCCGCGCGGGCCGGCCGATCGAGGTCGGGCCGTCGCCGTTCCCGCCGCCGGGGGACGGGCCGGTGCTGGCGGGGGTGGTCGCGGTCGACACGAGCCGTCGGTGGGAGCCGGCGCGGCCGCAGCGCGGCGACGGGGTCAGCGAGTTCCGCGGGTTCGGCCAGGAGCTGCCGGCGGTGACGGGGGCGCTGCGCGAGGTCGCGGGGGCGTTCGGGCTGGCCGAAGAGACATGGAGCCGCGAGCCGCGCTGGAGCGGGCGGAGCGACGATCCGCCGGCGGTGGTCGAGGTGCTGGTGACGACCGAGGCGGGGCGGACGACGGTGGCGGTCAAGGTCGAGCCGCTGCCGGCGCTGGTCGACCGCGCGCCGGGGCCGGTCGGGCGGATCCTGCTGGGGCTGCCGCTGGTGTGGATCGGCTGCGGGATCGCGGCGCTCGCCGGGGCGGGGCTGGTCGCGGGGTGGATCGCGCTCGGGCTGACGGGGGCGCTGGTGCTGGCGGCGATCGGGGTGCGCGCGGTCGAGGCGTGGCGGGGGTCGGCGCGGGCCTGGGGGCGGACGTGGCGGCGGCGCTTCTGGGCGGCGCTCGAGGAGCGGCTGGCGCGGCGGCAGCCGTATCGCTCGGCGGGGTGACGCGGGGCTCGTTGCGGGCGAGACCGCGGGGCCGCGCGCGTGGGCGGATGGGGCGCTCAGCCGCGGGAGGCGGCGGTGTGCTCGACGGCGAGCGCGATCCGCCACAGCGACAGGAACACGGCGAGGCAGGCGAGGCCGCGGGCGGTCCACAGGGCCCAGGGCTCGCCGATGCCGTGGACCGCGGCGACGACGATCGCGGCGGCGACGGCCCACCGCGCGAGGCCGAGCGCGCCGGAGGCGAGCCACAGGCGCGGGGCGCGGGCCGCGTCGGCGCAGGCGCGCAGGTACTCGCGCGGGTGCAGGCCGCGGTCGCCGCGGACGACCCGGCGGGCCGCGGCGAGGTCCCCGGCACATGTCGCAAAGGACAGGACGAGCACGAGCGCGAGCAGCTCGGCGAGCACGTGCGCGCCGACCAGCGCGTGGGTGAACCACAGCAGGACCAGGCGGAGCAGCAGGCCGTAGCCGGCGATCGCGGCGAGGGCGGGCAGGTGGGCGACGCAGGCGCGGGCGAACTCGGGGGCGCCGCGGGCGCCGGCGAGGCGGTGGACGACGCCGCCGCCGAGCAGCAGCGCGAGGAGGCCGCCGAGCACGAGGCTGGCGATCTGGGCGACCGTCAGCGCGGCGGCGATCGTCGGGTGGACGCTGAACAGCTCGATCAGCGCGGCGACGAGGCGGTCGGGGAAGGGCCAGTGGTAGCCGCCCATCGCGGCGCGGACGGCCGCGCGGACCGGGGCGGCGAGCGCCCAGGCGAGGCCGAGCTGCAGGGCGCACAGGCCGAGCCACAGGAGCGGCGCCCCGAGGGCGCGGCGCAGCGCGTTCACAGGCCGACCCCCGCGAGCGCGGCGAGCTCGGTCGCCTCGACGAGGTCGGCCAGCGGCTGGGTGACGCCGTCGGGCTTGCGGGCCTCGGGGAGGTAGTAGCGGTTGTCGAGGCGGCGGCCCTCGAGCAGCAGCTTGTCGTCGGGGTCGAGGACGACGCCGCGCAGGCGGCGGCCGGGCCAGGCGAAGATCCGGTAGCGGGCCTGGCCGTCCCAGACGACGCGCTCGGTGGTGCCGTCGTCGAACTCGGCCTCGATCTCGACGGGGACGCGGAACTCGCCCTCGCGGACGACGAGGGCGAAGCCCTCGCGCGGGCCGTCGCCGTCGTCGTCGGTGGCGGGCTCGGTCAGATCGAGGTGGCCGGCGGGGTCGCGGTGCCAGCCGGCGGCGCCGCGGGCCCGGCGGTTGGCGACCCTGGCGACCGCGAAGTCGAGCGACGAGGTGGCGCGGAGGGCCTGGTCGAGGAAGTCGCGGACGTCGAGGTCGACCGGCTTGCCGTCGGCGCCGGCGTCGGCGATCCGGACTTTGGGGCCGAGCTCGCGCAGGAGGGTCCGCTCGAGGTCGGCGCCGCGCGGGTGGCGGAAGCGATGGGCGTCGACGTAGGCGCGGAAGGCCCGGTCGAAGTTCTCGGGGCCGGCGAGGCGGCGGAGGGTCAGCAGCATCGCCGAGGTCTTGCGGTAGACGGTGCCGCCGTAGGTGTCGGTGAACTCGCGGAAGCCGTCGGCGGGGGTGTCGACGGGGTCGAGGGTCGAGTCGAACTCGAGGAGGACGCGGGCGAAGTCGACGTGGGTGACGCGCTGGTTGCCGAGGGTGGCGACCTCGGCGGCGGGGCCGAGCCAGTCCTCGAGCGCGAGGATGTTGGAGAACGAGTTGAGGCCCTCGTCGAGCCAGGGCTGGGAGAACTCGTCGGAGGCGAGCATGCCCTGGAAGTACTGGTGGCCGAACTCGTGGATCGTCGTGAACTCGCCGGAGATCCGCTCGTCGATGCCGAGCAGGCGCAGGGGGAGCGGCGTCGGCAGCATGTCGGAGGTGGTGAACAGGGTCGGGTACTCCATGCCCTGGGCGCCGTCGGCGGTGCGCGGCGGGTGGATCACGGTGATCGTCGACCACGGGTAGGGGCCGAAGCGGCGGTCCATGCTCCCCAGCGCGGCGACCAGCGCCTCGAGGTGGGCCGGGGCGTCGGCCGCGAGCGCGCGCGGGAGCAGCTGGCGGATCCGGACGCCGCGCCAGGTGTCGCCGTACTCGAGGAAGTCGGGCGAGGCGGCCCACGCGAAGTCGTGGACCATCTCGGCCTTGTAGGTGAGCTGCTTGCGGCCGGCCTCGGGCGGGCGCTCCTCGGCGAGGATCCCGGTCGCCCCGACGACCATGTCCTCGGGGACATCCAGGCGGACCTCGTAGTCGCCGAAGTCGGCGTAGAACTCGCTGAAGAGGGTGAAGACGTGGGCCTTCCAGCCGCCGGCCTCGCGGACGCCGAGCTTGGGGTACCACTGGGCGACCATGTGGAAGTCGCCGTCGTAGCCGGTGCGGGCGAACACCCGCGGGAGCTGGGTGAGGAAGTCGAGTTCGACGGTGACGGCCTCGCCGGGGCCGACCGGGCGGGGCAGGGGGATCGTCGCCAGGCTGGGGTCGGCGCCCTCGGCCCAGGTGAGGGCGACCGGCGCGGCGGCGCCGCCCTCGGGGGCCTGGAGGCTGGCCGGCGGGCCCTGGCCGAGCAGGCGCGCGGCGCGGAGGTCGAGGAAGCCCCACCGGCCCTCGGACTGGTGCTGGCGGGCGTTGCGGTGGGTGCCGCGCGACTCGAGCATCCACGCCGTGTCCTCGGCGCGGAAGGCGTTCATATAGAGGTGGAGGCCGAGGTCGGCGACGGGGGCGGCGGTGGTGTTGCGCCAGGTGATCCGGGCGGTGCCGGTGACGGTGTGCGCCTCGGCGTCGAGGCTGGCGTCGATCACGTAGTCGGCGACGCGGGCCTCGGCCGGGACCTCGCCGCGCTCGGTCGGGGGGCGCAAGGCCTCGGTCGGCTCGGGGACCGTGCGCTCGGGGGGCGGCTGCGGGTCGCACGCGAGGAGGCCGACGAGGGCGCCGGCGGCGGCGCACAGGCCGGGCCCGCGGAGTCGGCGGAGGTCCATGGCGACCATCGGACTAGCCCTGTACCACCGGAGTTTCGCGTAGCACAAGGCCGCACGAGGCGGCGGGTGCGACGGTGTACACTCGCGGCGTGAGCGCGGGCGAGACAGGTCGGACGGGCGGCGGCGAGCCTGTGAGGACGTGGGCGCTCGCGGGGCTCGACGAGGAGGCGCTGGCGCTGCGCGGGCGCGCGCTCGGGCGGGCGCTCGAGGCCGGCGACGTCGTGCTGCTCGCCGGGCCGATGGGCGCGGGCAAGACGACGCTCACTCGAGCGATCGCCCGCGGCCTCGGCGTCGACCACCCCGAGCGGGTGCAGAGCCCGACGTTCACGCTGTGCATGGTCCACCGCGGGCCGGTGGCGCTCGTCCACGTCGACCTGTTCCGTATGGGCGACGCGGACGACCCGGAGATCGGCGGCGGGGCGGGGTTCGACGCGCTCGGGCTCGACGAGATGCTGGGCGACGCCGGGCTGTTCGGCGAGGCGGCGGGCGGCGACAAGGTGCTGATCGTCGAGTGGGGATCGCGCTGGCGATCGGCGCCCGAAGATCACCTGGCGATCACGCTGACGCCGACGTCGCCGGATCGGCGAGACCTCGTGGCGGTCGCGTCGGGTCCCCGCGCCGCGGCGCTGCTGGCCGCGTGGGCCGGGTCCGCGGCGTCGTCCGCCTATTAAGGAAGGAGAAAGGAAGGGCCAGGTTCGCGGCTGCTGCGGCGGCGCGGGGCCTGGCCGGCAAAGGCCGATCTCCCGGCCAGGACGGGCCGTGGAGGCCTGTGACGCGGTCTTCACGGAGATCGGCAGGCCGACGATCCTCCGATCGTTGCGCCTTGCACGGCCGGGACCGCAGCACGCCGAGCCGGAATTTGCCGCGAATTCGTGCAATTTCGAAGGTTTACGGGGCTCGCCGGCCGGCGCGACGAGGCGTCTGCGAAGCCTCGGGCTGGCCCGGGGGACTCGAAGCAGACGGGCCCGGGGGGCCAGGTAGCGGCCCCTCCCCGAAAAAAGTTGGCTCCTACGCTGCAAATTTGCCTTTGCAGCGCACATCTTCCGGATTATGGTCTCGCCGAGCAACGAGGTCGGGCTTCTCCGATCTACCGCGACCTCCTCCAACACACCCCCGCGTCCCGCAAGGACGCTTCAAGCGAAAGAACGCAACAATGGCCACCAAGAGCAAGGCACCCAAGGAAATTCTGGTCGTCGGCAGCAAGGTCAAGGATGTCATCCGCGACGCGGGTCTCCGCAGCGATGGCGAGCTGATCCAGGCCGTGTCCGACAAGGTCCACGATCTGCTCGGCGCCGCGATCGAGCGCACCAAGAGCAACAACCGCAGCACCGTCCGCCCCTACGACCTGTAGTCGCGGGCCGGTCCGCCGGTTCCCAGAGGGCCGCGCTCGCAAGAGGCGGCCCTCTCGCTTTGGTTGCACTCGCGGTGGATCCGGCGGAGCCGGCCCGGCCGGCAACTCGATGTCGGACCGCGGCGAGCTCGGTGGGGGGCTGTTCCTTCGGCCAGGTGGGTGTGGTCGCGTGCGGAGGACCTGCCTGGAAAGACACCCGACCGATTTCGGGCGCGGCGATCGGTTCGTCGGAATGGTGTGAGGAGGCCGTCGCGGTCCGATGTCGAGGAGCCGGCCGGGCTGCGAGGGGGCCGTGAGCCGGGCGCGAGGGACGAGCGACCGTCTCGCGGCGCGGGCCTGCCCTTCAAGGCGGCCGCGAACGGAGCCGACGACCGGCGACGACGCATCTCACGGAGTCGGCGGGCATCGGGCCGGGCATGCGGGTCGTCGTCCATCTGCAGGCAATCGGGGGCGACGAAGTCGACCCCGATGCCGAAGCCTGGACGACGACCCGCATGCCCGGCCCGCTGCGAGCTGCCTTCGGCAAGTTGCTCGGGTCAGCCGGGCGCCGGGGCCTCTTCGATCTGCCAGCGCTCGAAGACGGCGGGGTTGTGGTCGATCTCGACCAGGAAGCGGGACGGGCGCATCAAGTGAGAGGGGCCGTCGCGGGTCTCCTCGATCACCGGGTAGCACAGGTACAGCTCGTCGCCGGCGCGGGTCGCGGCGACGTAGAACAGGCGGCGCTCCTCCTCGAGGTCGGCGGATTCCTTGATCGACGTCGCCATCGGGAAGCGGCCCTCGGCGAGCCACAGCACGAAGCAGACCGGCCACTCGAGGCCCTTCGCCTGGTGGATCGTCGACAGCACCAGCATGTCGTCGGGCTCCTCGGCGCCGAGCACGTTCTCGGCGCTCATGCCCTGGACGAGGGCCAGCTCGCTCAGGAATTCGTTGGCGGAGTCGTAGCGGTCGGCGTAGCCGGCGAGGTGCTCGAGGTCGTCCTTGCGGGCGCTCGCGTTGGGGTAGTTGCGCTCGGCGTAGTCGGCGTAGTGGCGGGTGACGACCTCGCGGATCATCGCGCCGGGGCTGCGCAGCGTCGGGTCCTCGAGGAGGGCCCACAGCTCGGCGAGGCGGGTCAGGGCCGGGCGGGCGCGGCCGTGGGCGAGGCTCGCCTGCTCGGCCAGCAATTGCGCGACCGACGTGCCGGCGGCGGACGCCTTGGCGAGGTGGGTCGCCAGCTGTTCGGCGGTCTGGGCGCCGATCCCGGACCACAGGCGGAGCAGGCGGATCCACGACAGGGCGTCCTGCGGGTTCTGGCGGGCGCGCAGGTAGGCGACGACGTCCTTGATGTGGGCCTGCTCGAAGAAGCGCAGGCCGCTGCGGACGGTGAACGGGATCTGGCGGCGGGTCAGCTCGACCTGCAGCTCGAGGCTGTGGCTGTGGTTGCGGTAGAGCACGGCCATGCGCGACAGCGGCATGTCGTACTCGTGGTGCAGCTCGAGCACGCGCTGGGCGATGAACTCGGCCTGCTGGAACACGTCGCGCAGCGGGATCACGGCCGGCCTGGCGCCGGGCTTCTTCACCGCGACGAGCTCCTTGGGGTACTGCTTGACGTTCCTGGCGATGCTGCGATTGGCGAGCGCGAGGATCTCGGGGGTCGAGCGGTAGTTGATCGTCAGCGGGTAGAGGCGGGCGTCGGGGTGGCGGGCGCGGAACTCGGCGATCTGGCCGAAGTCGGCGCCGCGGAAGCTGTAGATCGACTGGGCGTCGTCGCCGACGCAGACGAGGCTCCTGTGGTCCCTGGCCATCTCGTCGATGAGCGCGCCCTGGATCGCGCTGATGTCCTGGTACTCGTCGACGAGCACGTGGTCGTAGTCGGCGCGCAGCAGGGCGGCGACGTCGGCGTGGCGCGGGTCCTCGAGCAGGCGCAGCCACAGGAGCAGGAGGTCGTCGAAGTCGCAGACGTTCATCTGCCGCTTGCGCTCGGCGAAGCGGGTCGCGACCTCCTCGATCATCAGGGCCTGGTCGATCAGGCGCAGGCCGTGCTCCTCGACGACCTTGAGCAGCGGCTTGCGGGTGTTGACGGCGAGGCTGATCAGATTGGCGAGGACCTTGGGCTGGGGGAAGCGGCGGGCGGTCAGGGCCTGGAGGCCGAATTCGGCGACGACGGCGCCGAGCAGGGTGCGGCTGTCCTCGGGGTCGAGGATGCCGAAGTCGGGCGAGAGGCCGAGCGCGGGGCCGAAGCGGCGGAGCACGCGGTTGCCGATGTGATGGAAGGTGCCGGCGGAGGCGCGGCGCATGTCGACGGCGAGCAGGCTCTCGACGCGGGCGACCATCTCGCGGGCGGCGCGGTTGGTGAACGTGCAGAGGAGGATCCGCTCGGGGGGGCAGCCGCCGGCGACGAGGCGCGCGACGCGGGTGGTCAGCGTGCGGGTCTTGCCGGTGCCGGCGCCGGCGAGCACGAGCAGCTCGCCGGGGTCGGCCTCGACGACGGCGCGCTGCTGCGGGTTGAGCTCGCGGGTGAGGTCGAAGGGCTGGCGGCGCGGCGCGGTCGACTGGATGACGTACTTCATTCGAGGTGCTTGTGAATGAAGGCGAGGATCTGCTGCTCCATGTGGACGCGGTCCTCGAGGCGGCGCGGCATGTGGCGCTCGTCGGGGAACAGCAGCAGCTCGTAGGGCTTGCGGGCGCGGATCAAGGCGTTGATGAGGCGGGCAGTGTGCCGGAAGTGGACGTTCTCGTCGATCAGGCCGTGGACGAGGAGGAGGCCGCCGCGCAGGTTCTCGGCGTGGGCCATGACGCTGCTCTGCGCGTAGCCCTCCGGGTTGTCCTGCGGGGTGCTCATGTAGCGCTCGGTGTAGTGGGTGTCGTAGCCGTCCCAGTGGGTGACGGGGGCGCCGGCGACGCCGAGGCGGAACACGTCGGGGTGGCGGACCATCGCCATCGCGGCGAGGTAGCCGCCGTAGCTCCAGCCGAAGATGCCGACGCGCCGCGGGTCGACGAGGCCCTGGGCGGCGAAGTGATGGATCGCGTCGACCTGATCTTCGAGCTCGATCCGGCCGAGGTCGCGGTGGATCGCGCCCTCGAAGGCGAGGCCGCGGCGCGCGCTGCCGCGGTTGTCGACGCGGATCACCGCGTAGCCGCGGCTGCGCAGCGCCTGGGCGCGCATGTCGACGGTGGTGCCCCAGGTGTCGACGACGCGCTGGGCGTGCGGGCCGCCGTAGATGTCGACGAGCGTCGGGTAGGGCGGGCCGGCGGGCACGGGGGCGCCGCCGTCCGTGCGCACGGCGCCGGGGTCGGGGCGGTAGATCGCGGCCCACAGCGTGTCGCCGTGGCGGTTCTTCAGGCTGACGAGCTCGGGCGGCGGGAGGTCGAGCGCGGCGAGGCGCGGGTCGGGCGGGACGGGGACGTCGCGGACGGCGGCGCCGGTCTCGAGGTCGCGGACGGTGATCGTCGGCGGGTGGGCGACGGTCGAGTGGATGTCGACGAAGCGGCGCTTCTTGCGGTCGAGCACGACGCCGTGGCTGCCGGGCTCGCGGGTGAGCTGGACGATCGGGCCGCCGGCGAGCGGGACGGCGAACAGGTGCTGCTCGGTCGGGCGCTCGCGCCAGGCGGTGAAGTAGACGAGGCCGCGGTCCTCGTCGATGTCGACGACCCGGTCGACGGGCCATGTCCCTTGGGTCAGCTCGCGGACGAGCGCGCCGTCGCCGGCGCGCAGCTCGAGGTGGCGGAAGCCGCTGCGCTCGCTCGACCAGACGAACGGGCTCTTGCCGTCGGGGCCGGGCTTCAGGCCGCGGAGGTCGTCGTGGAGGTTGATCCACGGCGCCTGCGTCTCCTCGAGCAGGCGGGCGGTGTCGCCGGTCTTCGGGTCGGCGCGCAGCAGGCGGAGGCGCTGCTGCGCGCGGTCCTGGGTCTGGACGACGAGCGCGCCGTCGGGCAGCCAGCCGACGCGGGCGATGTACTCGTAGTCCTCGAGCGCGACCCACACCGGCTTGCCGCCGGCGGACGGGACGACGGCGAGGCGGACCTTCGCGTTCGGGGCGCCGGCGAACGGGTAGCGGTGGTCCTCCTGGGCGTCGTCGCCGACGGCGTCCTTGCCCTGGTGGACGATGCGATAGACGGGGATGTGCGTCTCGTCGACCTCGGTGAAGGCGAGGTAGCGGCCGTCCTTGGACCACCAGAAGCCGTGGCTGCGGTGCATCTCCTCCTGGGCGATGTACTCGGCGAGGCCGTGGGTCTTGCCGGTGCCGCGGGCGCCGGAGGTCAATTGCTTGGGGGCGCCGCCGGCGACGGGGACGACGTGGAGCTCGGCGTCGTGGACGTAGGCGACGAGGCGGCCGTCGGGCGACAGCTGCGGGTCGAGGGCCGGCGGGGCGCCGGGGCCGGGGTCGACGAGCAGGCGCAGCGCGGGGTCGGTCGGGGTCTTGACGTAGATCTTGCCGGTCAGCGGGACGAGCAGGGTGTCGCCGTCGGGGGCCCACGCGTACGAGGTGACGCCGAGCTCGCGCTGGCGCTGGCGCTCGCGGCGGAGCTTTTCCTCGAGGGACAGGTTGTCCTCGGTCGCGCCGCCGCCGGGCGGGGCGACCAGCAGCGCCTCGGCGGCGTCGCTCCTCGTGAGGTCGAGGGTGTAGAGCTGGCGGACGAGGTTGCCCTCGGAGCTGCGCAGGTAGACGAGCGCGCCGCCGTCGGGGGTGAAGCTGATCGCCGACGGACCGGCGGTGCCGGGCAGCGGATAGGTCGCGACGTCTTCGAGCGAGAGCGGCGGCTTGACGGAGGTCGTGGTCATGGCGGGGGCGGGGCGGGGGACGTCGGGCGCGGGCGCGGGCTGACAGGCGAGGAGTGCCAGGAGCGGAGAGGCCAGGAGCGGAGAGGCCAGGAGGCCGAGGGCGAGGGCGCTCGGCGACAGGGGACGTGATGGCGGGCGCGGTGGACCGCGGCGGCGCGAGGGGAGTGACAGGGCGGGGCGAGACGTCACGCGCCTCGCATCTTGGCAAGCGCGGGCGCCGGTGTCCACGCCATGCGCGGCGCGCAGCCCTCGGTCCGCGGCCGGCGCCGTCGCTTGCGCCGCCGCGGGAAATCGGCCATAAACGCCGGCCCATGGCCAGCTTCGTCGAGATCGTCACCCAGCCCGCGGTCCGTCCGCAGGTGATCCGCGCGTGCGCCTCGCTGATCGAGTCGGAGGTCCAGTCGAAGTCTGGCCTTTCGGCCCTGGCCATCAAGGCAGGTTACAAGCTGGTCAAGGCGGTCAAGCCGACGATGATCGACGAGGTGGTCGACCGCCTGCTGCCGGAGTTCGCCGAGGCCCTCGAGCCGCAGTTCGTCGAGGCGCAGGAGCAGGCGAGGAGCGGCGGGCCGGCGCTGGTCAAGGCGTTCGAGGCCAGGCTGACCGGCGATCCCGCGCGCGCCTCCCGGGCGCTGCTGTCGGTGACCGATCGCCGGGCCGCCAACGCGAGCGGGCCGCTGCGCAAGACCTACGACCGCCTGCGCGACGCCGCCGACGAGCACGTCCGGGCGGCGGTGCCAGGGCTGGCGCGGGCGCTGGCGCCGTTCGTCGGGTGAGGCCGCCGGCTCGGGCGAGGGCCCGGGCGGGCGCGTCCGCGCCGCCGGGCCGCGCCGGTCTTTGTTATCCTGCCGGTCGCGCATGAGCGGGACCAAGCGATGGCCGTGGGACAAGCCGGGGGCGGAGGACGACCTGCCGGCGATGGCCGGGCTGCGTGTCTCGCCGAGCACGACCGAGCCGCAGCTCGTCAGGTACCTGCGCGAGATCGGGGTCGTGCCGCAGGTCAGCCCCGGGCTCGACCGCGCGGGGCCGGCGGTCGACGGCGAGGGCGACGGGCGCTACGCGGTCGGCGACCAGCTCGGGCGCGGCGGCGGCGGGGTGGTCTACCTCGGCGCCGACCGCAGCCTGCGGCGCACGGTGGCGATCAAGCAATTGTCGCCGGACCACGTCAGCGACCCGATCCGGGTCCAGGCGTTCGTCGAGGAGGCGATCATCACCGGTGGGCTCGAGCACCCGAACATCGTGCCGGCCTACGACCTCGGGTGCAGCCCGACGCTCGGGCTGTACTACACGATGAAGCGGCTGACGGGGCGGCCGCTGGCGGAGATCCTCGACGGGCTGCGGACCGGCGATCCGGCGACGGCGCAGGCGTTCGGGATGTACCGCCTGCTCGGGTGCTTCATCGAGATCTGCCGCGCCGTCGCGTACGCGCACGCGCGCGGGGTGCTGCACTGCGACCTGAAGCCGGAGAACGTGCTGATCGGCGAGTACGGCGAGGTGGTGCTGGTCGACTGGGGGCTGGCGCAGGTGCTCGGGCCCGACGGCAAGCGGCAGGCCCGCGCGCGCATGCACGCGGGCACGCCGGAGTACATGGCGCCGGAGCAGATCACGAAGGCCGGGCAGGAGCTCGACGTCCGCAGCGACGTGTGGTCGCTCGGGGTGATCCTGTACGAGATCCTGACGCTGACGGTGCCGTTCCAGGGCGCGAGCGCGAAGGAGGTGCTGATGCGCGTGATGGTCGAGCAGGTCGAGCCGCCGTCGCAGCGGGCGCCGAACCGGCCGATCCCGCCTGGCGTCGAGGACATCTGCCGCCGCGCGCTCAGCAAGAACCGCGAGCACCGCTACCCGACGGTGCCGCTGCTGCTCGCCGACCTCGACGCGTACCTCGAGGGGTCGCGCGAGCGGATGCGGCGGGCGGAGCTGGCGAGCCGCTCGCTCGACGCGGCGCGGGCGCTGCTCGACCGCCTGCGGCCGGTCGAGGAGGAGGTCGACTACTGGCTCGCCGGGCGCCCGGCCGACGAGGGCGCGGAGGTGCGGACGGCGTTCATGGACGAGCCGCGGCTGGCCGACCTGCGCCGCGAGCTGCTGGCGAACTACCGCGAGGCGGTGCAATTGCTGCTGCGCGGGCTCGAGAGCGACGGCTCGCTCGACAGCCTGATCGAGGCGGCGGGCGACGTGTACTGGCGGATCTTCACGCGGGTGTACCCGTCGTCGACGCCGACGTCGGGGCCGAACCGCGAGGTGGCGACCGAGCTGCTGCTGACGCTCAGCCAGCGCTGCTTCACCGGGATCGTCCGCGCGGGCCGCCGCCTGGCCCGCTCGCGCGACATCGCGTCGCAGTCGACGATCGAGGTCCAGCTGCCGGGGCCGTCGCTCGACGACCCGTGGCTGTCGGTCGTCAGCACGCTGCTCGGCGAGGACGGCGAGGACCTCGACGAGAGCCGCGCGCCGTCGGCCCTGCGGACGCTGATCCAGCGGATCACGTTCCTGCGCTGCATCAACCTGTTCAACGCGGTGCCGACGGCGGCGCTGCTGCCGATCGCGGAGGCGTGCCACGAGGTCGAGTTCGCGCCGCAACAGCCGGTGTTCGAGCAGGGGGCGCCGGGCGACGCGCTGTGCATCCTGCTCGAGGGGACGGTCGAGGTGGTCCGCGACGGGGCGGTGATCAACCGGCTCGGGCCCGGCGACGTGTGCGGCGAGGTGGCGGTGCTCAGCCAGTCGGCGCGGACGGCCGGGGTGGTGGCGACGGAGCGGGTGCGGGCGCTGATGCTCGCGGCCGACCGGTTCCGCCGGATCGTGCGCGAGAGCGGCGACATCGGGCTGGCGGTGATCGAGGTGCTGTCGGAGCGGCTCCGCGTGGCGACGGAGCGCGAGTCGGCGCTGCGCTCGCTGGCGAAGACGATCCTGGCGAAGAAGGTCGACCTGGCGCTGCCGTGAGGCGGGGCGCAGGTGGTAGGCTGGCGAGGTGACGCTGCCGCGGCCGCGCCGGGAGATCGAGGTCGATCGGGTCCGCTACACGTGGACGCACCGCAGCGCGGCGTACCGCGAGCCGGCCGGGGTGGTGACGGAGACGACGATCCTGGTCGAGCCGCAGGCGCACCCGGGGCGGCTCGCGCGGGCGACGTTCCGCAGCGACCTGGCGCACCCGCCGGCGGGGCGGTTCAAGTACGCAGACTTCGTGGCGATCTCGCCGCGGCTGGTCGCGGAGGTGGTGCGGACGGCGGTGCGGCGCGGGTGGACGCCCGGCGGGGCGGGGACGGCCCCGTTCGTGGTGGAGGTCGGGCCGGAGCTCGAGGCGCTGGTGCGGGCGATCGCGGCGGAGCATCGGCCCGCCGGCGAGTGGGCGGCGACGGACAAGCCGAAGCGCTCTCGGCCGTGAGCCGGCCAGGGGGCCGCGCAGCGAAGAATATGCTCCCGGGGGCATGCTCGGACGGGCATGTATGAATGAGCATGTGCCTGCGAGCATGCGCGAACGGGCATGCGCGCGCGGGCCCGGGGTCAAGGGTCGAAGCGGGGGCCGCCGTCGAGGCGCCAGGCCTTGAGGCGGCCGACGTTCTTGGCCTCGACCGGGTCGAGCTCGCGGAAGCGGTGCTGGACGTGGATCGGGAGGCGGCGGTGGAGCGTGTTGCTGATCAGCAGCTGGTCGGGGCCGGCGGCGGTGCACAGGCGGGCGGCGACGTTTATCGGGTCGCCGATCGCGCCGACGGGGGTGCTGCCGAACGGGTGCATCGGCATCGTGATCAGGTCGCCGAGGGCGATGCCGATGTGGAGCCCGCGGACCGGCTGCATGCGGTCGATCTGGCGCTGCCACTCGTGCGACAGCGCCTGGCCGATCTCGAGCATCGCCTCGGCGCACTCGATGCTGCGGACGAGCGCCTGGTGGGGGTCGTCGCGGGCGGGGAACAGGGCGATCGCGCCGTCGCCGAGGAACTGGTAGAGGACGCCGCCGCAGTCGAAGATCTGGAGGCGGAGCTTGGCGTAGAAGCCGGCGAGGATCGTGCGGACGGTGTGCTCGTCGGCGGTGTCGCGGACGTAGCCGCTGAAGCCGGCGATGTCGCCGTAGACGACGGCGGTGTCGCGGAGCTGTCCGTGGGGCCAGACGGCGCGGCGGTCGAACGGGCCGGCGGCGGCGAGGTCGCGGAGGAACCACGGGCCGAAGTGCCACACGAGCGACCAGTCGAGCGCGTCGCCGTGGAAGCGGTCGCCGAGGGCGTGGCGGCCGAGGGCGCGGTCGAGGGCGGCGCGGGCGTCGGCGACGGTCGCGGGGGCGAGCTCGGGGAGGTCGGCGTCGAGCAGCTCGGCGGCGAGGGTGCGCAGGCGCGACTCGTCCCACAGCTCGAGCGCGAGGCCGGGGCGGACCGCGGCGGCGAGCGCCTGGTGCAGCTCGGCGAGGACGGCGGGGGTGTGGCGGTCGCTGACGACGATCACCCGCGCCGCGCCGGCGAGGCCGGGGCGGGCCTCGCTGTACTTGCGGCGGATGCTCTCGATCGCCCGCTCGACGCCGTAGCCGAGCTTGATCTCGACGAAGTAGACCTCGCCGGTCGGCGCCTCGACCCGCATGTCGGCGAACGCGCTCGGCGGCCCGAGGTAGCACTCGTGGCGGATCCGGGTCGCCGCCGGCGACGCTCCGTCACGGGCGTGGCGCATGCGACAGATCGCGGTCACCAGCTCCTCGACGAACAGGCGCAGCTCGGGGAAGTCGCGCTCGCTGAAGCTGCTCACGGGATGGCTCCAAGGACAGGTTGAACGGGGCCGGTCGGTACGGCCGCGAGCGGGCCGCGGACGCGTCCGCGCGGCGGCGGGCTTTCGGTCATGCGTCGCTCCGAGACAGGGCCCAAGGATATGCGCTAACATCCCGGCGTGGCGCAGAAGCGGCGCGTGGTCGAGGAGCTGGCCGTGCGGTACTTTCGCCGCCGCGCGGGCGCAGCCGCGCGCCCGGACAGCCGCGACCCGATCCACTTCCTCAACCAGGAGGAGCGGAGGGAGCTGCGCCGGATCGAGCGCGTCGCGGTCGCGCGGGCGGCCGCGATCGGGGCGCTGACCTCGGGGCTCGGGGCGACGGCCGCGGTCGCGGCGCTGCCGCTGCTCGGGGAGGACCCGGACCAGGCGACGTGGGTGCAGTGGACGGAGTACCTCGCGGTGACGCTGGTCGCGGCGCTGCCGCTGGTCGTCGTCGAGCTGTCGCTGATCTACTGGAACGCGATCGACTCGGTGCACAAGCTGGCGGCGGCGGCCGGGCTGCCGCTGTTCCGCGCCAAGGCGGCGGGCGAGGACGTCGTCCGCGCGGACGGCGACGAGGACGACGACGAGGACGAGATCTTCGCGGCGGTGCTCGCCCGGGCGGCGCTCGAGATCCCGAACCCGCCGCGGCCGATGTTCGGGATCGACCCGCGGCGCGAGGCGTCGCGGATGCGGATCCTGCTGGCGACGCTGGTCTACAAGGCGAAGGTCAGCCTGACGAAGTTCGTCGCCAAGACGCTGCTGACGCGGATCTTCGGGCGGGCGGCGCTGCGGGCGTGGGTGCCGTTCGTCGCGGTGCCGATCACGGCGCTGTGGGACGGGCTGGTGTGCCGCCGGGCGCTGCGCGAGGCGCGGCTGCGGGCGATCGGGCCGTCGGCGGCGACGGAGCTGATCGGGTTCATCCTCAGCGAGCACCCCGAGCCGTCGCCGGCGCTGCAGGAGGCGCTGTTGCGGGCGATCGGCACCGCGGTGGTCCGCAGCCGCGACTTCCACCCGAACCTGATCGAGCTGCTCGACGACCTGAAGAAGCACATCGGCGACCCGTCGGCGCCGGAGCTCGACGACTCGGCGCGGTTCATCGACTCCCTGCGCGGGCTGACGCCGGCGGAGCAGCGGTCGGCGCTGCAGATGCTGTGCGTCGCGTGCGTGCTCGACGGGCGCGTGCGCGAGGCCGAGCGGCAGATCATGGCCCGCGCGTTCGCGGTGTGCGGGCGGCCGCCGCCGCGCCTGCAGGTGCTCGCGCTGCAGCGGGCGCTGCTGAGCGGCGACGCGCTCGGGCCGGCGATGCTCGCCTCGCTGACGCCCGAGCCGCGGTGAGGCGCGGGGCTCAGGGGACGCAGGCGGTATCGACCGCGGCGAACTGCGCCTCGCAGGCGTTCATCATCTCGAGGTCGGTGCACGACAGCGCGGCCAGGCAGGCGAAGTACTCCTCGTAGGCGGTGCCGCACATCGGGCCGAACATCAGGCTCGCAGAGTTGAGGGTGGTCTGGCAGTACTTGCTGATCGCCATGGGATCTTCCATGAGGCACTCGCCGTACTTCGCGCCGTAGGCCTGGCACACCTCGCCGATCGGGGGCGAGCAGGCGTAGAAGGCCTCCGTCTCGGCCTCGCAGGCGTTCAGGTCGTTGCAGCTCGACGTCGACAGGCAGGCGAGGAGCACGTCGAACAGCCCCGCGCACTGGGGCCCGTAGATCGTCTCGAAGTCCGTCTGCTGGCTCGTACAGTTCATCAGCAGCTGGGCCTCCTGGGCGGCCTGCTCGGGGTTGCAGCCGATGTACCAGTCGACGTAGTTCTTGCAGATGTCGCCGTCTGGGCCCATCGTCGCGCCGCTGCCTCCGGTCGGCTCGGTCGTCGGATCGCCGGTCGTGGTGCCGGTCGTCGGGTCGCCGGTCGTGGCGCCGCCGGTGGTCCCGTCGCCGGTCTCGCTGTCGCCCTTCTCGGGGTTGCAGGCGATCGGCAATGTCCCGAGGGACAGGAGGAAGGTCAAGCCACGGTACGTCGCGCTGTCCATGGTCCGCGAGCGTATCACGGGCCCGTGGACGCGGGCGCGCGGCGGAGCGACGCCGGACTAATCCTGTTCCTTGGGACATGTCCGTGCGATCACGCGCGACGATCGGGCGGGCCGAGGGGCCGCGCGGGCGCGCGGGCGCGCACGGCCGGCGCGCTCGAACGCGCGCCTTCGCGGGCGGTCCGCGGCGCTCGACGATCCGCGGCGGATCGCGGGCTCGAGGTACGCTGCCGGCGTCGCGTGGCGACGGGTGGGGACATGTCCGATCTGGCAGATGGCGTCTCGGTCGAGGTGAAGGGCTCCGGCGCGAGCACGTACGTGATCAAGAACGTCGGCGGGGCGTACTCGTGCACGTGCCCGGCGTGGCGCAACCAGGGGGCGGCGCCCGACCGCCGGACCTGCAAGCACATCAAGGCGCTGCGCGGCGAGGCGGCCGAGCTCGCGCGGGTCGGCGGGGCGGCGGCGGCGGGCGCCCCGGCGAAGGCGCCCCGGCCGGCGAAGGCGGCGAAGGCGGCGGCCGGGAAGGCCGAAGAGACAGGTCCCGAGGAGCAGGCGCCGCCGCTGCTGCTCGCGCACGTGTTCGACCACGACGACCACGACCCGGCCGGCTGGTGGATGAGCGAGAAGCTCGACGGCGTGCGGGCGTACTGGGACGGCCGGCGGTTCGTGTCGCGGCTCGGCAACCAGTTCTTCGCGCCGGCGTGGTTCGTCGAGGGGCTGCCCGCGTACCCGCTCGACGGGGAGCTGTGGCTCGACCGCAAGGCGTTCCAGCGGACGGTCAGCGTCGTCCGGCGGTCGGACGGCGGCGAGGCGTGGCGGGACGTCCGGTTCCTCGTGTTCGACGCGCCGGGGCACGCGGGCGACTTCGAGGCGCGGATGCGGCACTACCACGAGGAGCTCGAGCGGCGGCGGCCGCCGTTCGCGCGGGCGCACGCGCACGAGGTCTGCAGGGACCGCGAGCACCTGCACCGCGAGCTGTCGCGGGTCGAGGGGCTCGGCGGGGAGGGCCTGATGTTGCGGCGGCCGGGCTCGCGCTACGAGGTCGGGCGGTCGCACACGCTGCTCAAGGTCAAGCGGTTCCTCGACGACGAGGCGCGGGTGGTCGGGCACCAGGGGGGCACCGGGCGACACAAGGGGCGGCTCGGCGCGCTGCTGGTCGAGCTGCGCGACGGGACGAGGTTCGCGCTCGGCAGCGGGCTGTCGGACGCCGACCGCGACCGGCCGCCGCCGGTCGGAGCGATCGTCACGTTCCGCTATCAGGAGCTGTCGGACGGCGGGGTGCCGCGGTTCCCCACGTTCGTCGGCGTGCGCCACGACGTCGCGTGGAAGCCGGCCGCCAAGAAGTCGGCGCGTTGACGCAGTGAGCGGGCTCGGGGGCGCGGCACGACCCTCCCGCTGCGGGGGGGCTGGAGTTTACTTGCGAGGGGAATTGTGGTACTCCGCGCGGCGCGAATTCGCCCGACGCCCGCGGCCGTCCGCCGAGGCGCCGAACACCCCACGCAAGACCCCCACGGAAATTCCATGAAGACGACGCATCGCATGTTCCTCGCCACGGGCCTGGCGGCCTTCGGCCTCGGCCTGTTCTCCGCGCCCGGCTGTGGCGGCGGCGACTTCTGCTCGACGATGTACAACAAGACCCTCGAGTGCGCCTCCCCCGAGGAGAAGCCGCTGATCGAGGGCCTGAAGGAGCTCGGGATGAAGGACTGCCGCGAGAAGAAGGACCGCGACCCCGAGGAGGAGAAGGCCCAGCTCGAGTGCGCGAAGAAGGCGACGTGCGAGGAGTACAAGAAGTGCCAGCACGAGCTCAGCGACAAGCGCCAGGCGCTCCGGATCAAGAAGGAGGTCGAGGCCGCGCTGAAGACCGGCGAGAAGATGGAGGACGCGCTCTCGTCGTGCAAGTACAGCGACATCAAGGACGACGAGGTCAAGAAGCTGTGCGGTGACCTGTTCAAGAAGTCGATCGAGGCCGCGACGAAGGAGCTCGAGGGGATCCGCGACTCGGGCGGTGACGGCCTCAGCAAGTGCTTCGACCTCCAGGCGACCGCCGAGAAGGTCTCGCCCGAGGAGAAGACCAAGGCCGACGCGCTCTGCAAGGAGGTCGAGGCCGGCAAGCGCGCCAAGGAGGCGATCGACGAGGCCAAGAAGAACCTCGACGGCGGCACGCTCGAGGTGCCCTTCCAGTGCTCGATGGCGGTCGAGGACCTCGAGAAGCTGACCTCCGACTGGGCCAAGAACAAGCTGCAGGAGGTCGCCAAGTCCTGCTACATCGAGCTCGGCAAGAAGATCCTGCCGGCCCAGGTCGACAAGATGATCATCTGCGACTACCAGGTCGAGCAGGTGTTCAAGGCCGTCAAGAAGTACGGCCTCAAGGACGCGGAGCTCGACCCGTGGATCACCAAGGCCGAGGGCAAGTGCGCCGCCGCGGCCGGCTGATCGCCGCGTCGTGAGTCGTGAGGCGCGCGTACAGCGGCGCGCAGGGGCGCCCGCGGCACCGATCCGGTGCGGCGGGCGTCGTCGCGAGCGGGGTCCTCGTGCGCGCGCGAGCGCCGGCGCGGCGAGCGGTGAGCCGGCCCCGACGCGGGGCGGCGCGCTATGCTGGCGGCCCGTGCCGCAGCACCTGCAGGTCGACCCGAGCGCGTCGCTGTCGCGAGGCGAGCGCGCGCGCGGGCTGCCGTGGCGCGGGGTGATGCGTCACCGCGAGTTCCGGTGGGTCTGGCTCGGCGCGATGGGCTCGTCGATCGGGACGTGGATGGAGGGCGTCGGCGTGCAGTGGCTGATGGCCGAGCAGACGACCTCGACGGTGATGCTCGGGCTGCTCGCCGCGGCCCAGCTCGGGCCGATGCTGGTGCTCGGGCTGCCGGCGGGGCTGCTGGTCGACCGGGTCGACCGGCGGGCGATGCTGCTGATCACGCAGGTGGCGATGATGGTGATCGCGGGGCTGCTGGCCGCCGCGAGCGCGTTCGGATGGGCGACGCCCGGGGTGCTGATCGGGCTCGGGCTGGTCAACGGGATCGCGATGGCGTTCAACACGCCGGCGTGGCAGACGCTCAGCCCGCGGCTGGTGCCGCGCGCGGAGCTGCCGAGGGCGATCGCGCTGATGGGGATGCAGTTCAACCTCGCGCGCGTCGCCGGGCCGGCGCTCGCGGGGCTGCTGATGGCCCGCTACGACGCGACGCTGCTGTTCGTGGTCAACGCGCTGAGCTTCGTCGGGGTGCTGCTGGCGGTGCGGGCGACGGCGCCGGCGCGAGCGGAGCGCGAGGGCGGCGCGGCGCCGTGGCAGGAGGCCCGCGAGGCGGTCGGGTTCGTGCGCAGCCACCCCGGGCTCCGCCAGGTGATGCTCAGCCTGCTGCTGCTGAGCATGCTGGCGGCGCCGTTCCAGCGGATGCTGCCGCTGTTCGTGTCGGAGGTGTACGGGGCGGAGGAGGCGACCTACGGGGTGCTGCTGTCGGCGGTCGGCGCCGGCGCGGTGCTCGGCGGGTTGACGCTCGGGCGCCTGCCGTCGTGGTACCCGCGGCACCACATCATCCCGCTGTCGCTGCTGGTCGCGGGGGTGCTGATGACGATCTTCTGCGCGATCACGAACCCGTGGTTCGGGGCGGCGTGCGTGGTCGTGTCCGGGTTCTTCTGGATCTGGAGCTTCTCCAGCATGATGACGTCGGTGCAGCTGCTGACCGCCGACGCGATGCGCGGGCGGGTGCTGGCGCTGTTCAACATGGCGATGTTCGGGGCGATGCCGATCGGGAGCGTGCTGTCGGCGGTGCTCGGCGACTGGCTGGCGCAGCTACTCGGCGGCGGGCCGGGGCTGGCGGTGCAGCTCGGGGTCGGGCTGTTCACGGCGATGCTGGCGCTCGCGGGGGCGGTGCTGCTGATCTGGCGGACACCGGAGATCGACGACATCAAGCCGGGCGAGCGCGGGTACGTGCGGCGGCCAGGGCTGTGGGCGGGGGTGTCGGCGGCGGGGCACCGGCCGGGCGCGGCGACGCAGGGCTCGTGAACCGGCGCGCGGGTCACCAGTCGGCGGGGCGGCCGTCGCGGTAGAAGCCGCCGGTCGGGCCGGTCTCGGGCAAGGTGGCGGCCCAGACGATGCTCGCGGCGCCCTCGGCGACGTCGCGGTCGGCGTGCGGGCCGCCCATGTCGGTGCGGACCCAGCCGGGGCAGACGGAATTGATCCTCAACCGGCGCGGGTCGCCGGCGAGGTCGCGCGCGAGCAGGTGCGCGAGGGCGGTGACGCCGATCTTCGAGACGGAGTAGGCGCTGCTCGGCCAGCCGGCGGCGGTGTGACGGCCGGCGGCGACGTCGTCGACGAAGCGCTGCATGAGGGCGTCGAGGCGCGCGCGGGTGAGGCGGCCCATGTCGAACTCGGCGCGCAGCGGCGGGGCGAGCTTGTCGCGGTCGCCCATGCCGCTCGAGACGAGGGCGACGCGCGCGTGCGCGCGCAGCTGCGGGAGCAGGGCGTCGACGACCCGGGCCATGCCGAAGTAGTTGACGGCGAGGGTGCCGCGCGCGACCTCGGCGTCGAAGCCGTGCATCGAGATGCCGGCGTTGCCGACGAGGACGTCGAGGCCGCCGGGGTGGCGCTCGCGCAGCGCGGTGGCGAGGGCGGCGACGCTGGTGGGGTCGGCGACGTCGAGCGGGAGGAATTCGCAGCCGAGGGCGTCGGCGGCGGCCCGGCCGCTGTGCGGGTCGCGGGCGGTGAGGATGACGCGGTAGTCCTTCGCGGCGAGCTGGCGGCAGACCTCGCGGCCGAGCCCGCGGCCTGCTCCGGTGACGACGGCGACCTGGGACATGCCGAGGAGCGTACGCCGGGTCGGCGGAGGTGTCAGCCCGGCGGGCGGCGGGCTGGCAGCGCTCGGGCGGCGCATCCGGCGATCTGCGCCGCCCGATTCAGAGCTGCTGGATCAGCCGGCGCAGCACGCCGGCGCCGATCGTGCCGAGCTCGAGCAGCTTCATGTAGGTCGGCATCTCGATCGTCGGGATCTCGTACGGTGGGCGCTCCCACTCGTCGATGCCGCCGCGGTCGATCCACGCGCTGTGCAGCGGGAAGCCGGGGCGGATCCCGGTCTCGTGCGGGCCCGGGCCGAGCGTGCACATGGGGCCGCGGTCGAGCGGCAGGGCGGCGTCCCAGATCCAGATCTCCATGTCGGGGCGGTCGGGGCCCCAGACCAGCGCGACGAGGTAGCCGTCGCGCGTGCTGGTGCTGCCCGGGCGCGGGACGAAGATCGGGGCGGCCATGAACCACCCGGGCTCGAACGTGTAGCAGCTGTCGAGCTGCATGTCGTGGTCGAGGCGGTAGAAGCGGACGGTGTTGTCGGGGTCCTGGATCCGCTCGATGAACTCCGACAGCGGCAGCAGGCGGCGCGGCGGCCACACGTCGTCGGGGCGGCCGCGGCGGAAGTTGGCGAACACGCGGGTGCTCATCGTCTGCGGCAGCCAGCCGCCGGCGACCCAGTAGGTCGCGTCCATGCGGCGGCAGATCCGGAGCAGGTTCGGCGCGCCCGAGGTGTCGTGCTCGGACAGGTACGGCGAGATCTGGAGCGGCGGGAGGATGTTGAGGCCGAACGCGAAGTGCTCGCGGTCGTGGGCGGCGGGGAAGGCCCGCGACTCGACGGTGCCGCGGCGCAGGTCGACGACGTGGCGGCGGACCTGGTTGAGGTCGGTCGCGGAGGAGAACATGCCGAGCAGCGAGTCGGGGACGATGCCGCCGCCGACGAGGCGGTCGCCGGCCTCCATCTGGTCGGCCGGGTCGGCGCCGACGTTGTGCTGGGCGAAGATCGTGACCACGTCGCCGTCGTCGTCGTAGTCGGCGATCGCGTGGGTCAGCTCCCACATCAGGTCGATCCGCTTGGCGGCGATCTCGCGGGCGCCGGTGCGCAGGGCCTTGCGGATGTCGTCCTTGTGGATGAAGTAGACCGGGCAGATGTGGTCCGGCGTCGCCTCGCGCATGCGGATCCGCAGCCAGCGGTAGAGCACGCGCAGGTTGCGGGGGACCTCGATCGTGCGGTTCTCGACCAGCCACTTCCACAGGAGCGGGGTCAGCGGCTCGATCAGCGAGGAGGTGTTGAGCACGAGGTTGGCGTTGAAGATCACCAGGTAATTGCGGGTGAGGCAGATCTGGTGGACGCTGGCGTGGTTGAGGATCACGCCCTTGCCGCCCTCGGTGACGCGCATCGGCGGGGTCGGCGGGGACGGGCCGCCGTCCCAGGTGGTCAGGTAGAGGTCGGCGCGGATCGGCTTGTTGACGTGGAGGAAGTCGGCGACCCGCGGGACGATGTTGGAGTAGAGGAGGCGCGGCTTGCCGGGCTCGAAGTCGGGGTCGTAGACCGGGTGCCCGGAGGTCATGATCATCGGGCTGAACGACGAGCCGACGGCGGCGTGGTAGTCGTCGGGGCGGCCGACCGGGGTGATGTGCTCGAGCGTGCGCGGGGAGACCTCGACGGGGCGGCCGGCGTCGTACGAGAGCAGCATGCGGCGGCCGGGGCGGCCGTCGTGGGCGCCGACCGGGAAGGCGGGGATCGGCGAGGTGTTGGTCAGGTTGGAGGTGCCGAACCACGAGAACTCGGCGAAGTCGGTGCGGACGAACGCCTCGGGGGCGAGCTTGCGCAGGTGCCAGCTCTGGTTCTCGATGAAGCGGGTGGCGGCGCGGATGAAGGTGGTGTTGCCGTCGCGCAGCGGCTCGAGGTCGAGCGTCAAGAGCCGGCCCGAGGCGGTGAGCATGTGCGGGTTGACGTTGAGCTCGTGGTGCTCGTGGATCGCCTGGTAGGGGAAGACGGTGGTGAATGTCCTCCCGGACAGGTCGGTCGGGTAGGCGCCGGTGCGGACGACGTAGCGCGCGCTGTGGTCGACGACGTCGCCGTGGTACGCGTGGATCAGGCCGCGCTCGACCAGCGTGGTGAAGTCTTGGGCGCGCGGGGGCATGCGGGCGCTAGCGGCTCCAGAAGAGGAAGGCGAGGACGAACACGGCGACGAGGGAGGCGACGAGGATCAGCGAGGACACCGCCGGGAAGGCGGCGCACAGCAGCGCGCCCAGGAACATGATACCGGCGGCGTAGGAGATCCAGCGGTCGATCGCCACCGCGGCCATGGAGGCGACGGCGCCGAGCATCAGGAGGTCGTTGACCATCGAGGTCGAGACGCGGGTCTCGAGGACCAGCGCGGTGGTCCGGTGGACGAGCATCGCCATGCTGGAGACAACCAGCCAGGCCATCACGCGGCGGTTGATCGTGTTCTTGAAGAAGGACCGGCGGAACACGAAGATGAGGCCGAGCAGCAGGACGTTGATGATCGCGCCGGCGATCGCGTTGCTCGCGGGGCTCGGCAGGAGATCTCCGCCGGGGCTGGCGACGATCAGCACGACCGAGGTGGCGAGGATCGCGGCGGCGACGATCAGGGCGAGCAGGACGCGCTGGCGGCGGGCGACCGACAGGTCGAACTCGGGGTCGCGGGCCCGGCCGGAGCCGCGGCCCAGCTCGTCGAGCAGCTCGCCCATGCTCTCGAAGCGCTGCTCGGGCTCCTTGGCGAGGGCGCGGAGGATCGCCGCGTGGACGCCGGCCGGGACCGGCGTGTCGGCCGGCGCCGGCCGGATCTTGCCGTCGGTGACGTTGATGACGAGCTCGAGCAGGCTGCCGCCGGCGAACGGGTGCTGGCCGTAGAGCGCGGTGTAGAGGGTGACGGCGAACGCGAATTGGTCGGTGCGCGCGTCGGCCTGCTTGCCGGCGTGCTGCTCGGCGGCCATGTACGCGGGGGTGCCGGCGACCCGGCCGGCCTGGCTTCGGCCGAGATCGGCATGGTTGCCGGGATCGGCAGGCGCGTCGGCCTCGGCGGCCGGGGCCGGGGGCGGCGGGGCCTGGCCGGGGGCGGCCGCCGGCTCGGCGGCGGTGCCCGAGGTCTCGCGCGGCTCGGCGCGCGACAGGCCGAAGTCGACGACGCGCGCCCGGTCCTGCTCGTCGATCAGGATGTTGTCCGGCTTGAAGTCGCCGTGGACGACGTTGGCCTGGTGGGCGGCGTGGAGGCCGCGGCCGGCTTGCACCAGGACGTCGAGGATCTGCTGCCAGGTCCGCTGCTGCGCCTTGAGCCAGGCGCCGAGGGTGCGACCCTGGACGAACTCCATCGCCAGGTAGACCTGTTCCTCCCAGCGCCCGACCTCGTACACCTGGACGACGTTCGGGTGGGACAGGCGGGCCATCGCCCGGGCCTCGCGCTGCATGCGGGCCTGGTTGTGCGGGCTGTTGTCGCGGCCGGGGCGGAGGAGCTTGAGGGCGACGCGGCGGTCGAGTCCCTCGTCGTAGGCGGAATAGACGACGCCCATGCCGCCCTCGCCGAGCTGGCGTAAAACGGCGTACCGGCCGATCCGCGCCGACTCGCCGAGGTAGCCGGGGCGGCGCGCGGGCTCGGCGAGTTCGTCGTCGGCGTCGGTGTCGCCCTCGAGCGAGGCCTCGGGGACGAGGGAGCGGTTGGCGAGGGTGTCGACGGTGACCTCGTCGGCGGTCTGGTCGGGGAAGCGCTCGGCGTGGAAGCTGTCGCGCCAGAGCTCCGGGTCGGAGTCCATCGCGGCCTTGTCGCGCTTGTTGTCGCCGTGGTGTCGCTGCATGACCGTCGCCCGAGCCCGACCGCCGGCGCGCCTGCTGGAGACTACCGCAGCGCGGCGCCGGTCGGCGCGGGATCCTCCAGGCCCGTCCGGGAGAAAGCCCGCCGGCGAGCGCCGCGTCGGCGGTGTTCGGTTTCGCGGGCCGAACCGGAGCTTTCCCGCGTCGGCGGGCCCGGGGGAACGGTGTACTTCCCCCGGGGCTCGCGCTAAGACGAGCCGGTAGGGGAATCTTCGCGGCGATGAAGCGAGCGCTTGCTCAAGTAGCCCTGGTCGTCCTCGTGCTCGTCGCTGCGGGCGTGATGATGCGAGTGATCGCCCGGATGCGCCCGGAGGTGGCGGCCGTGCCGACCGAGCGCCGTGTCGTGCCGGTCGTCGTCCAGCGAGCGCAGCCCGGCGCCCATCCCGTGACCGTCCGCGGCCTCGGCGAGGTCAAGCCGGTGCACCGCCTGGCCTTGCAGTCGGAGGTCAGCGGGCGGGTGATCGAGCGCAGCGACTCGCTCGTCCCCGGTGGGCTGGTCCGCCGCGGCGACCCGCTGATCCGCATCGACGCCCGCGACCAGGCCGCCGTCGTCGCGGCGCAGCAGGCCGCGCTCGCGCAGGCGTCGGTCGCGCTGGCCGACGAGCGCGGGCGCAAGGCGGTCGCCGAGTACGAGTGGCAGGGCCGCGTCGACGCGCTGACCGACAACGCGCGCGAGTTCGCGCTCCGCGACGTCCAGCTGCGCTACGCCGAGGCGAACGTCGCCGCGGCGCGCCAGCAGTTCGGGCGGGCCAGGCGCGACCTGTCGCGCACGCAGGTGCGGGCGCCGTTCGACGCGATGATCACCGACGCGACCGTCGAGCTCGGGCAGGTGGTGTCGCCGCAGACGTCGCTGGCGACGCTGGTGGCGATCGACCGCTACTGGGTCGAGGTCGCGGTGCCGGTGTCGCAGCTCGTCCACCTGGAGATCCCCGGCGTCAACGCCGCCGGCGAGCGCGGGTCGAAGGCGAAGGTGATCCTCGACGCCGGCGCAGGGGTGATGATCGAGCGCGAGGGCACCATCGAGCGGCTGCTCGGGCAGGTCGATTCGCGCGGGCGGATGGCGCGGCTCCTGGTCGCGGTCGAGGACCCGCTCGGGACAGGGCTCTACGGGCAGGTGCCGCCGACCGGCGACAAGCCGGCGCAGGAGCGTGCGCGGCTGCCGCTGCTGCTCGGGTCGTCGGTGCGGGTCGAGCTGGCGGGCCAGCCGCTGCTGGAGACGACGGAGATCCCGCGGGTCGCGCTGGTCGACGACGCGAAGGTCTGGCTGGTCGAAGGCGGCAAGCTGACGCTGCGGACCGTCGACGTGGTGTGGCGGACCGCGAGCACGGTGCTGGTCCGCGGGCTGGTCCCGGGCGACGCGGTGGTGACGACGCCGCTGGCGACGCCGACCGAGGGGATGCAAGTGAGGATCGAGGGCGAGTCGCCGGAGCTGATCGCGGCGACCGCCAAGGCTCGCGCCGGCTAGGCGCGCCGCGGAGGACACGATGCAAGGGGAGAGTTCCGGGGCCAAGGGCGCGATCGCGTGGATGGCGCAGAACCCTGTCGCCGCCAACTTGCTGATGATCATTCTGCTCGTCGGCGGCCTCCTGATGGCCGGTCGGGTCAAGCAGGAGGTGTTCCCCGAGACCGAGCTCGACATGGTGTCGATCTCGGTGCCGTACCCCGGCGCGAGCCCGGCGGAGGTCGAGCAGGGGATCGTGCTGGCGGTCGAGGAGGCGGTCCGCGGGATCGACGGGGTCAAGCGGGTGGTCGCGACCGCGGCCGAGGGCCGGGCGTCGGTCAACGCGGAGCTGTCGATCGACGCCGACGACGAGAAGGTGCTCGCCGACGTCAAGAGCGCGGTCGACCGGATCACGTCGCTGCCCAAGGACGCCGAGCGTCCGGTCGTCAGCCTGGTCACGAACCGGTCCGAGGTGATCTCGATGGTCATCTACGGCCAGCAGGACCTGCGGGTGCTGCGCCGGATCGCCGAGCAGGTCCGCGACCAGTACCTCGCCGACCCGCGGATCACCCAGGTCGACCTCGCGGGCGCGCCGCGCAAGGAGATCTCGATCGAGGTGCCGCGCGAGCAGTTGCGCGTGCACAACCTGACGCTCGAGCAGATCGCCCAGAAGGTCAGCCAGACGTCGCTGCAGCTGCCGGGCGGCGGGGTGAAGACGGCGACCGGCGAGGTGCTGGTCCGCACCGACGAGCGCCGCGAGGACGAGCGCGGGTTCGCCGACATCCCGGTCGTCATGGGGCCGGCGGGTACCGAGATCAAGCTCGGCGACATCGCGGTCGTCCGCGAGAAGTTCGCCGAGACCGACGAGTCGGCGAGCTTCGGCGGGCAGCCGGCGGTGATGATCCGCGTGTACCGGATCGGCAGCCAGAAGCCGCTCGAGGTCGCGGGGGCGATCCGCGAGATCACGAAGGACGTCGAGGCCTGGCTGCCCGAGGGCGTCAAGATCGCCCAGTGGCAGGACATGTCGGAGATCTACGCCCAGCGCATCGACCTGCTGATGCGCAACGCGCAGATGGGGCTGATCCTGGTCGTCCTGTGCCTCAGCCTGTTCCTCGAGATCCGGGTCGCGCTGTGGGTCGCGTGGGGGATCCCGACGTCGTTCCTCGGGGCGCTGTTCCTGATGCCGATGTTCGGCGTGTCGGTGAACATGATCTCGCTGTTCGCGTTCATCGTCGTGCTCGGGATGGTCGTCGACGACGCGATCGTCGTCGGCGAGAACATCTTCGAGCGGGCGCAGCGCGGCGAGAGCTACCTGAAGGCGGCGATCGGCGGGACCAAGGAGGTCGGGGTGCCGGTCGTGTTCTCGGTGCTGACGACCGTCGCCGCGTTCTCGCCGCTGTTCTTCGTGCCCGGGTTCATGGGCAAGTTCATGAGCGTGATCCCGGTGATCGTGATCACCGTGCTGTTCATGTCGCTGGTCGAGTCGCTGTTCATCCTGCCGGCGCACCTCGGCCACCTCAAGCGGCCGGAAGGCGGGGTCTACGGCGCGATCTACCGCCTGCAGCAGCGCTTCGTCACCGGGCTGCAGTGGTTCGTCGAGAAGTTCTACACGCCGGTGGCCCGGGCGGCGCTGCGGCTGCGCTACGCGACGCTGGCGGTCGGCGTGGCGATGCTGCTGATGACGTTCGCGTACGTCGGCGCGGGGCTGCTCGGGTTCCGCTTCATGCCCGGGATCGAGGGCGACGTGGTGACGGCGGCGGTCGAGCTGCCGTACGGGGCGTCGGCCGAGCAGACGCGCCGGGTGCAGGAGCGGATGCTGCGCGTGGCGCAGGAGCTGATCCAGGAGAACGGCGGCGATGCGGTCGTCCGCGGGGTGTTCGCGCAGGTCGGCTCGCGCGGGCAGATGACGGGCGGCCCGGCCGGCGGCGGCGGGGCGAGCGGCGGGCAGGGCCACCTCGCCAACGTGCGGGTGTTCTTCGTGCCGAGCGACCGGCGCGACTTCAAGACCGCGGACTTCGCGGCGAAGTGGCGCGAGCGCATGGGCCCGGTGCCCGAGGCGAAGACGATCAACTTCTCGGCGAACATGGGCCCGAGCGCGGGCAAGCCGGTCGACGTCGAGCTGAGCCACACCGACGAGGCGACGCTCGAGCGCGCGGCGGACGAGGTCGCGGCGGCGCTGCGCGGGTACGCGGGGGTCCACGACGTCGAGAACGGGGTGGCGATGGGCAAGCCGCAGCTCGACCTGATGCTGACGCCGGAGGCGCGCACGCTCGGGCTGACGGCCAACGACATCGCCCGCCAGGTCCGCGGGGCGTTCTTCGGCGCCGAGGCGCTGCGTCAGCAGGACGGCCGCGACGAGGTCCGCGTGATCGCCCGCCTGCCCGAGGGCGAGCGCCGCAGCGAGCACGACGTCGAGGAGCTGCTGATCCGGACGCCGCAGGGCGGCGAGATCCCGCTGCACGAGGCGGCGGTGATCGAGCGCGGCCGCAGCTGGCCGTCGATCGAGCGCGCCAACGGCCGGCGGATCGTCCACGTGACCGCGGAGCTGCGCGAGGGCGAGGCGACGCCGGGGATGGTGATCGGGAAGCTGAAGGGCGAGGTGCTCGAGAAGCTGCCCGAGAAGTACCCGGGCCTGTCGTGGGGCATGGGCGGCGAGAACCGCGAGCAGAGCGAGTCGCTCGGGTCGCTGCGCACGGGCTCGCTGCTGGCGCTGCTGGCGATCTACGCGCTGCTGGCGGTCCCGTTCAAGAGCTACGTGCAGCCGCTGATCGTGATGGCGGCGATCCCGTTCGGGATCGTCGGGGCGATCGTCGGCCACGTGCTGCTCGGCTTCGAGCTGAGCATGATCAGCATGATGGGGATGGTCGCGCTGTCCGGGGTGGTCGTGAACGACTCGCTGGTGCTGATCGACGCGACCAACGAGTTCCGCCGCCGCGGGATGAGCCACTTCGACGCGGTCGTCGCGGCGGGGGTGCGCCGGTTCCGGCCGATCCTGCTGACGTCGGTGACGACGTTCCTCGGGCTGATGCCGATGATCCTCGAGCCGTCGGTGCAGGCGCGGTTCCTGATCCCGATGGCGATCAGCCTCGGCTTCGGGGTGATGTTCGCGACCGGGATCACGCTGATCCTGGTGCCGGCGCTGTACCTCGTGGTCGAGGACCTGCGCGCGCTGCTCGGGGCGTGGTGGCGGCTGGCGACCAACAAGCCGCCGCCGCCGCCGGCGCGCTCGGCGGGGGACTCGATCGAGTCGTCGATCGACGTCGACGTCTAGCGGGTTGCGCGCAGCGCCGATGCGTGGCAAGGAACGTCCTGGCGCGATGCTCCGGTCCGTCACCATCAAGAACTACAAGTCGATCCTCGACGACACGATCGAGCTCGGCCGGATCAACGTGTTCATCGGCGAGAACGGGTGCGGGAAGTCGAACATCCTCGAGGCGCTGACGTTCGCGGCGGCGTCGATGGGTGGGGAGGCGAGCGTCGAGGAGCTCTATCACCGCGGGATCCGAGTTGCTCGGCCCGAGTTAATGCGCAGTTCGTTCCGTGAGGCCGAGTCCGGCGGGCCTGATGTCGTCGTGACTTGCGACTTCGGCGATGAAAAAACCGAGTTTCGCTTGCGCGAGCGTGAGCCGGGAAGCATTACGTCAGATTGGGAATCTGAGTCTGCGGAGACAGAGTGGAGGCGTATACGCGAGTTGTTAGAGCAACTGGAGCTTGTGCACCGAGCGGAGCTTTTGCCTCTTCCGCCGAAGCTCAGGCGTGCCTTTGGGAGGCTGAGGTCCCAGGCGCTGAAGTTCCAGTTCAGTTCCTTTGTGATCTTCAATGCCAATATCCTCGCGTTGCGTGGGCTCGAGGTGTTCAGCCGGCGTGAGCCGCTCGGGATCCATGGCGAGGGGCTCGACGTTCTGCTCGGCACGCTCTCGGACGAGGAGTTCGCGGCTGTCGACGAGGCGATGCAGTGCATCCGCTGGGTCAAGAGCGTCGAGCTCGACAAGGAAGGAGAGCACCGGTTCCAGGGGTTCAAGCTCGGGCGCAGCCGCTCGAACCTGTACTTTGTCGACCGCTTCATGGCCGACGACAACAACGTCTTCTCGGCCGAGAGCGTCAACGAGGGGGCGTTGTACGTGCTGTTCTATCTCGCGCTGTTCTCGACCCGTCGGACGCCTTCGATCTTCGGGATCGACAACATCGACACCGCGCTCAACCCGCAGCTCTGTCGGGACCTGATCAAGCAGGTGGCGATCCTGGCCAAGAGGACCGAGAAACAGGCGCTGATCACGACGCACAACCCGGCGATCCTCGACGGGCTCAACCTGCGCGACGAGGACCAGCGGCTGTTCGTCGTGTACCGCACCGACGAGGGCTACACGCGGACGCGGCGGATCAAGGTCAAGCCGGACGCGCCGGAGCCGCTCAAGCTGTCGGAGCTGTGGATGCGGGGGTACCTCGGCGGGCTTCCCCAGGGATTTTGAAGCCGTGCGCGTCGGGATCATCGCCGAGGGGCCGAGCGACGTCGCGGTGTTGCGGAACGTGCTCAAGGGGGCGATCGGGCTCGATCGCGAGTTCACCACGCCCCTGCGGCCGGAACTGCACCGGGACGAGACCGACTTGCAGGGCGAAGGTCGGTTCAGCAACTGGGGTCACGTGCGGGACGAGTGCCTCCGCGGCGAGAAGATCGCGGCGTTCCTCGCCAGCCCGATCGAGGACGGGCCGCGGTGGGTCATCGTGCACATCGACGCCGCCGAGGCCGCGCTCTACGGCGTGCCGCGGGGGACTGATCGCTCCTTGGACGATGTCGGTACGCTCCACGACGCGATCGCTGCGAAGATCCGCGAGTGGATCGGCGCGCATGCAGCTTCGGAGGTGGACCTGGCGATCGCCATCGAGGCGACGGACGCGTGGGTCTTGCCGATCTACCTCAAGGAGGAGACGGACCGGCTGCCTAGGCCCAAGGAGCGGCTGGTACGGGAGTTGAACCGGTGCCTCGGCGAGCGGGAGCGCAAGCGGCTGTTCACCACCCGCGACAGGAACGCGCACGCGTTCGGGGACGAGGTCAGCGCTCCGCTGCGCAAGCGCAAGGAGCTCGAACGAGTGATGGCGTACAACGTCAGCCTCGCGCGGTTCGTGGATTCGCTTCGGCGGCGGATGCCGCCGTCCGGCTGATGTTCTTCGAAGCCACGCGCAGTCTTGGGGGAGCTCGGTGAGCCGTCAGCGGCGGGAGCCCGGGCGGACCGCGGAGGAGGGGCGGGTCAGCAGGCCCGCGAGCAGCTCCGGGGTGACGGGGTCGCGGCCGGCGAGGATCGGCTCGAGGTCGGCGAGCCGATCCTGTCCCCAGAGTACTTCCCCTCGGGCCAGGAAGCTCGGGACACCGAAGACGCCGCGGGCGATCGCCTGCTCGGTCTCGGCGGCGAGGGCGGCCTTGATCGCGGGGTCGGCGGCGCGGGCGACGAGGTCGTCGCCGGGCAGGCCGGCGGCCGTCAGGGCGGCGGCGATCGCCGCGGGGTCGCCGAGCTCGGCGCCGTCGCCCCAGCCGGCCCGCAGGACGGCGGCGGCGGCCCGGGGGCGCAGATCCTCGGGGGCGGCGAGCAGCGCCCGCAGGGCGGTCAGCGGGTTGAAGGGGTGCGTGGCGGCGCCGCGGAACGGGAGGCCGAGCTCGCTGCAGCGGCGGACGACATCCTTGAAGGTGAAGGCGCGCTTGGCCGGGATCTCGGCGGGGCCGAGCTGACCCCAGTGGCCGAGGATCGCGGCGAACAGGACCGGGCGGTAGACGATCACCAGATCGGGCCGGCGGGCGCGGAGCGAGCCGAGCCTGGCCTCGGCGATGTAGACGTAGGGCGAGATGACGTCGAAGTAGAAGTCGATCGTGTCGGCCACGCGGCGAGGGTAGCAAACGCATCCGGGGGCTGTCGTCGGCGGCCCGGCGCCGTCGCGCGGCGAGTTCCCGGAGGTCCGAAAGACCCTGGCCTCCAGGACAGGCTCGAAGACGGGGCTGGAGGAGCTGAGCGGCGGTCCGTTCGTCGCGGTCGCCCGCGAGGGCCGTGAGGGCCACGGGGCGTCGAGCAGAGCGGGGCGCGGACTCGTCTGCGGGTGTGGGGTGCGCGGCCGGAGACGTGGGCCGCGCAGGGTTTGCAGGGTGACGAATTCACGCGCGCGGGGGCCGCTTCGTGGTATCGGGCGATCATGCGCACTCTTCCGTATTCCTTCGCGGCTTCCCTGTTTCTCCTCGCCTGTGGCGCGCCTTCGACCCAGACCGGCACCGACACCGAGGGCGCGAGTTCGGGCGGCGCGTCGTCGACGACCGACGACCCGACGACGACGACCGGCGCGAGCGGTGGGCAGGCGTGCGTGCCGGGGATGAGCGTCGCGTGCGCGTGCCCGGACGGCGGGATGGGGGCGCAGGTGTGCAATCCGGACGGCAAGTCGCTCGGGCCGTGCATGTGCGAGGGCGGCGGGTCGGCGTCGGACAGCCAGGGCAACACGACCGGCAGCATGACGAGCGGGCCGGTGACGACGGACCCGATGACGTCGGGGCCGAACACGACGGAGGCGGGGACGACGGAGGCGGGGACGAGCGGCGGGATGACGACCGGGCCGGACACGACCGGCGGCGTCGCGTGCATGGACCCGGGGCCGGAGCCGAACGAGGTCGAGGGCGAGGCGGTCGACCTCGGCGATCAGAGCTGCATGGCCGAGCCGCAGAGCTTCACCGGGGTGCTCGACGGCGACGCCGACGTCGACTGGTTCACCTACCAGGGCGTGTGGCAGATGTTCTGCGGGTTCAACGATCCGGACGCGATCCACACGCTGACCGCGAGCGACACCGTGCGGATGTGCGCGTTCGCCGACTGCAACATGGGCGAGACGCAGTTCGACTGCGGCGACGCCACCGGCGCCGAGTCGCCGGAGGGGCTGCCGGGCTGCTGCGCCGAGGGCAGCCTGTCGTACGTGGTCAACTGCGGCGGGACCGGCAACGAGAGCGCGCGGATCTACGTGCGGCTCGACCAGGCCCCGGCCGACGCGTGCGTCGACTACTCGGTCGAGTACAGCTACCAGGAGTCGAACTGAGCGACGCGCGGGCGGCGGGGGCCCGCGCGGGCGAGGCGGAATTGCAGCTCGAGGCCGAGGCTGGCCTCGAGGCCGCCGAGCGTGAACAGGCGCGCGTCGGCGAGCGCGATCTGGACGGCGCGGCCGGTCGGCGCGGCGCTGGCGGCGAGCTCGGCGAACAGGCCGAGGCGGAGCGGGCCGGCGAGCGCGACCGAGGGGGCGAGCCGCAGGTGGCCGCCGAGCAGCACCGTCGCGGGGGTGTCGTCGGCCGCGCGGACGCGCCGGCCGACGCGGGTGACCAGCCACGGCTCGACGCCGAGGCCGGCGCGGACCTGCAGCTCGACGCGGCCGCGGCCGAACCAGGCGCCGGCGGCGAGGCCGAGGCGCAGGCGGGTGAGGCCGAATTGCCCGGCCTCGCGGTGAGCCGCGCGCAGGCTCAGGGCGGCGAGCCACCGGCGGGCGCCGCGGAGCTGCAGCCCGAGGCCCGCGGCGCCGGCGACGAGGCCGGCCGCGGGGACGCCGAGGCCGAGCAGCGGGGCGCCGTCGACGGCGAGGTCGAGGCCGGGGCGGGAGGGTCGTGGGGACAGGTCTGATGAGACATGTCCTGAAGATCGTGCCGAGGATGGCGCGCCGGGGCTGCTCGAAGGGCCAGGGTCGGAGGAGGCGGGGCGCGCGGTGGGGGCGGCGCGGCCCCGCGGGAGGTCGGGGGGCGCGGGCGTGTCTCCGGATGGCGCAGAGGACAGGTCGTGGGCGACAGTCGCGGGGCCCAGGTCGCGCGGGCCGCGGGACGGCCAGGGCGGCGGGTCGACGCGCGGGGGGTCGGGGCGCTCGGGGACGGGGACCGCGCTCGGCAGGGGGTCGGGCGCAGACCTGTCCGTGGGGACAGGCGCGAGGGCGGGGCTCTGGCCGCGGCCGGGCAGCGGGTCGAGGGCGGCGCCGGCGATCGCGGCGAGCATCGTCGCGACCTGGCGGGCGGCGTCGCGCGGGCCCGCGGGGGCGGGCGCGGTGCGGGCGAACACGCGGCCGTCGGCGAGGATGATCGTCAGCCGGAGCTCGCGCGGGCGCAGCTCGACGTCGACGAAGGTGTGCTCGGGGTCGACGCGGGTCGCGTCGCGCAGGAGGTGGACGGCGCCGGCGGAGCGCGGGCGGAGGGCGCCCAGCAGGGCGTCCTCGTCGAGGCCGCGCGCGCGGACGACGAGGGCGCGCGGGCCGACGTCCGGGGCGTCCGGGGCGGGGGCGGCGAGCAGCGCCGCGCAGAGGAGCGCCGCGGGGATCATGCGGGGCGGGCATGGTAGCCCGCCCGGCGCGGCGGGGCGATCACAGGCACAGGCCCATGACGCACTTCTGGTTCGGCGCGCAGTCGGCGTTCTTGGTGCACATCGCCGGCGGGCAGTCGGGGTCGTTCGGGTTCATCGGGTCGCAGACGTTGTCGGGGCAGTTCGGGCCGGCGCAGGTGCACAGGTTGTCGACGCAGACCTGGGCGGGGCCGCAGTCGGCGTCGACCATGCACGCGAGCGGGCAGTCGGGGTCGGCCGGGTCCATCGAGCACACGCCGTCGCTGCAGTTCGGGTCGCCGGGCTGGCAGGCCTGGCAGTCGGGGTCGAACGGCAGCATCGGGTCGCACCAGCCGTCGCCGCAGTCGAACAGGTCTGGGTCGCACTGGCACAGGCCGTCGACGCATGCCTGGCCCTCGGGGCAGTTGTCGTCGGCCATGCACTGGAGCTGGCAGTCGGGGTCGGCCGGGTCCATGGTGCAGACGCCGTCGCCGAGGCAGTCGGGGTCCCACGGCAGCATCGGGTCGCAGACGCCGTCGCCGAGGCAGTCGGGGTCCTCGGGGTTCATCGGGTTGCACAGGCCGTCGCCGCAGTCGGGGTCGTCCATGACCTTGTCGTCGCACCAGCCGTCGCCGCCGCCGCCGCACATGCCGTTGATGCACACCTGGCCTTCGGGACAGGGGTTGGCGTCGCCGCAGATCTGGCAGTCGGGGTCGGCCGGGTCCATGCTGCAGACGCCGTCGCCGCCGCAGCCGGGGAGGTTCGGGTCGGGGCACGGCTGCGGCGCGCAGTCGGGATCGGCGGGGTTCATCGGGTTGCACAGGCCGTCGCCGCAGTCGGGGTCGCTCATGACCTCGGCGTCGCACCAGCCGTCGCCGACGGGGCAGTCGGGATCGGCGGGGTTCATCGGGTCGCAGACGTTGTCGACGCAGGCGGGGTCGCCGGGTGGACAGGTGTCGCCGGGGTCGCCCGTCTCGGCCGGGGGCTGCCAGCAGTCGGGGTCGGCCTCGACGTTCATCGGGTCGCACACGCCGTCCCAGCAGTCGGGGTCCATCGCGCTGTTCGGGTCGCAGACGCCGGGCGGGGGGTCCTCGTTGATGTCCTCGCCGGCCGAGTCGGCGGGCTGGATGTCGAGCTCGCAGGCGCCGAGCAGGCCGGCGAGCAGGGTGGCGGACGAGAGCAGGGACGAGAGGCGCAGAAGCGTACGCATGGGGCTCCTTGGGGCCGCGCGGGCCGTGTCGGACAGGATTGCCGCGAGCCCCGTCGCCGTTACAGGCAGTCGGGATCGGCGGGGTTCATCGGGTCGCACACGCCGTCGGGGCAGTCGGGATCGGCGGGGTTCATCGGGTCGCACACGCCGTCGGGGCAGTCGGGATCGGCGGGGTGCTTGGGGTCGCAGATGCCGTCGGGGCAGTCGGGATCGCCCATCGGGTCGGGGTCGCACGCGCCGTCGCCGAAGCAGGTCATCGGGTCCTGGCAGGTACACACGGCGTCCTGGCAGAGCTGGCCGACGGGACAGTCGCCGTCGACCATGCACGCGAGCACGCAGTCGGGGTCCTGGTCGGGCAGCATGACGTTGCACCAACCGTCCCTGCAGCCGGGACCGTTGGGGTCTGGGCACACCGGGATGCAGTCGGGATCGCCGGGGTCCATGTCGCACTGGTTGTCCGAGCAGTCCGGATCGGCGGGGTCGAGCATCAGGTTGCACAGGCCGTCGTCGCAGTCGAGGTCGTCGACGTCCATCGGGTTGCACACGGCGTCGTCGCAGTCGAGGTCGTTCGGATCGTCGGGGTCGCAGTCGCCGTCGTCGCAGTCGGGATCGGCGAGGTTGTCCGGAGGACACAGGCCGTCGTCGCAGTCGAGGTCGAAGCGGCCGTCGGGCGGACAGATGCCGTCGTCGCAGTCGGGATCGAGCGGGTCGTCGGGCGGACAGGTGCCGTCGGGCCGCGGGTCGGGGCCGGCGGTGGTGGCGTCGGGCGCGGTGGTCGTCGGGTCGGTCGGGTCGGTGGTGGTGGTCGAGTCCGGGGTGGCGGTCGAGCCGTCGTCGTCGCCGCTCGCGAGCTCGAGCACGTAGGTGTCGACGCCGCAGGCGAGCAGCAGCAGGACGGGGGCGAGGCGGCGGATCACGGGGCGGCCTCCTCGGCCTCGCGGCGATAGGCGCCGTCGGGGTGATCGTGCAGGTAGGCGCGCCAGCAGGCGGGGCGCTCGGCGGCGGGGGCGAGGCGGCACAGGCCGGCGGCGGCCTCGTCGGCGAAGCGGCCGCGCGGGAAGCGGGCGAGGTAGTCGCGGAACAGCCGGCGCTGCAGGGCGTCGTCGCCGGCCCGGCGCGCGAGCAGCCAGCGATCGGCGAAGGCGTGCTCGACGGCGGGGCGGCGGCCGCCGAGCGCGATCATCTCGCGGTAGCGCGCGTCGGCCTCGGCGAGCGCGCCCGCCTGCAGGAGCGCCTCGGCCTCGTCGTCGAGGCGCTGCAAGGCGGCCGCGAGCGGGTCGCCCGGGGGGCGCGGGCGCGCGGCGGGAGGCTTTTGGGGCAGGTCCGGAGGGACAGGCGGGGGCTCGCCCGCGGGCGCGGTGCGCGGGGCCTGCGGAGGCGGGAGGTGCAGGGCGGGTGAGGCCGCGGGCGCGGCCTGGGGGGCCGGGTCGGGCGTGGCGGGCGTGTCAGGGTCGGGCGCGTCCGAGGCCGGCGCGGGAGCGGGGGCGGTGGCCGGGTCTGACGGCGTGGAGGGCGGGCCCGGAGGGGATGAAACTTCAGGCCAGGGTGTGTGGGTCAGGTCCTCGAGGTCAGGGTCCTCGGGGCCTGTCGTGGCGGACATGCCCGCGGGGCGGGGGCGCGCGGGGCGGGGGCGCGGCGGGGCGGCGGGCTCGGCGAGCCGCGAGGTCGGGTCGTCGCGGACGGAGGCGTCGGCTTGGGCGCCGCGGAGGGCGCCGGTGCGCGGCTCGGCGAGCCCGCGGAGGGCGCCGACGCCGGCGAGCACGAGCAGGACCGCGG
>ERZ1066117.61-NODE-61-length-133670-cov-44.147693_pt1 | contig 133670 bp, 114 predicted proteins | sample MGYA00382764_ERZ1066117 | MGnify/ENA primary metagenome ERZ1066117 (study PRJEB33369, sample SAMEA5778347) | biofilm metagenome | biome: Industrial cooling water; feature: Water cooling tower basin; material: Biofilm | place: United Arab Emirates | collected...
TCGCGCGCGGAGCATCGCCGCGCGACGGACGTCGCACGGGCCGGCCGGGCCCGGGTGAGCACGGAGGGACATGCACCGTCGCCGGGGGATCAGGGCCTCAGCAGAGCGCGCCAGTCCGGGCGGGCGGTGGCGGCAGCCACGGCGGGATCGTCGAGCAGTTGCTCGCGGCTCTCGTCGGGCAGGGCCGAGATGGCGAGCGCTGCGGCGGCGTACCGATAGGCGACGTCCGGCTCCTCGCGCACGAGGAGGTGGACGAGCGCGAGGTACGGCGCGATCATGTCGACGCTGTCTCCGCCGGGCGTCGACGGGAGCGCGGCGGCGGCCTCGAGATCGCGACGGGCCAGCGCGCGCTCGCCGGCGCGAGCCAGCATCCGACCCCGAGAGAGGAGCAACTGGCGCAGCGCGAGGCGCTCCTCTTCGTGCGTCGGGGCGAGCCGCTCGATGTCCTGGAGGGCGAGCAGGGCGCGACGGCGGACGGGCAGGTCGTCGGGTAGCACGTACAGGTGCGTCCAGGCGCGCGCGAGGTGCGGCAGGAGCGATGGGCCGGCCGCGCCGCGCAGCGCGGCGGTCGCCAGCGAGCGGGTGCGGACGACCAGCGCCAGGCCCGTGCGCCAGGTCGGATCGTTCATGTACGGGAGAACCGCGTGCGCCGCGGTGCCGAGGCCGGCGAGGTCGCCGGCGGCGTCATACGCGAGCAGCCGCACGAGCGCGTCGTGGGAGGGCCGGGGGTCGACGCCGGCGAGCGCTGCGAGTGCGCCGTGCGGGTCGTTCTCGGCGAGGCAGCGGGCGGGGCGCGACGCGGCGACGGCGGCGGGCGCCGGCGCGGCGACGCGGGCGCCGCGGAGCTCGAGCCGGCGCAGGTCGGCGAGCGCGAGGCCGTACGTGTTGTCCGGCTTGAACGTGCCGATCACCAGGCGCTGCCGGCCCGGGCGCGGCGGGTCGACCGCGGTGAGGGTTCGGCGCACGACGCCCTCGGCGTCGTTCAGCGAGGACTCGACGACGTCGCGCGCGGGAAAGTAGGCGAGGTGGGCCAGAACGCGGCGTGGTTGCAGCGCCGTCGTGATCGGCCGCGCACTCGCCTCGAACCAGGCGGCCCGCCCGACCTTCAGCTGGCTGACGTGCCGGAGCCGACCGCCGCCGCCCATGCTGCACATGCCCACGCCCATCCACGCCTCGTCGGCCGCGTCGACGACGGCGATGTGGACGCAGGCGCCGAACTCGAGCTGCTCGAGTTCGAGGTCGAGATCGAGCGACAGCGGGCCGCCGTCCCACTCGATCGGGAGGTCGGCGGCCGGTCCGTTCGCGGCGGGGAGCGCCAGCTCAAGGACCGCGCGCGTCGGGTCGCGGCGCAACGCGCCGGGGCGGTGCAGCCGCCACGCCGACGCCAGCGGGACGTCGAACCGGAGGTCGACCACGGCGCCCGAGGCGACCAGCGGGGCGAGCTCATCGCGCAGCGAGCGGGCGAGCCGGGTCTGCTCGTCGGTGCGGCCGGGCGCGGCGGCCAGTGCCGTGGCCTCGGCCAGCGCCTCGTCGTAGCGGCCGATGCGGACGAGCGCGCGGGCGCTGCGGGCCCGCGCGCGGGCGGCGAGCTCGGGTTCGGCGCGGACGTGGCGATCGAGCGCGAGGCTGGCCTGGTCGTCGCCGATGCTGGCGTACAGCTCGGCTGCGCGGTCGAGCAGCTGGCGCTGCGCCCGGGCGTCGGCGGCGAGACCGGCGGCCTCGCGGAGGCTGGCAGCGGCGCTGTCGATCAACCCGAGGTTGACGAGATCGTCGGCCCTGGTCCAGCGGGCGACGAGCAGCGGATCGACGACGGTCGGCGGGGGCGGACGCTCGGGCACGGGCGGCGGGCGCAGGTCGGGCAGCGCGTCGCCGCCGGTGCCGAGCACGACCAGGAGGTCGTCGGGGCTGGTCGTCCCGAGCAACTCGGCGGCCGGGTCGTCGTCGAGCTGCAGGGCACCCCACGGGCGTACGCCGGCGACGTGGAGGGCGTCGAAGCCGTCGTCGGTCTGGCGCAGCAGCTGCGTCCAGCGCCCACGGCTGCCCCGGAGATCGAGCGCGAGATCATCGCGGCGGTCGCCGTCGAAGTCGCCGACGGCGCCCGGGCCGGCGATCGAGAAGCGAGCGACCGCGCCGTCGCGCGGCAGCGGCGCGAAGTCGACCTCGTCGAGCTTCTCACCTGTCCACTCGAACAGGTAGGTCCCGGCGGGCGCGCCGGTGTGCGGCGGCTCGGGGAACAGCTCGGGCGCCGGGTAGGCGTCGTCGATCGCGGCGGCGAGCAAGCGTCGGTGGCCGCGGCGCACCGTCTGCAGGGCGCCGATCCGGCCGAGGCGGCGGCGGGCGATCAGCTCGAGCGTGCCGCTCGCGTCGGCGTGGAAGATCCGGAGGTCGAAGGCGTGCCACTCGCCGATTGCGATGGCCAGCTCGACCGTGCCGTCGCCGTCGAGGTCGTCGACGACGGAGGCCGTGAGCACCGAGTCGCTGCCGTCGGTCGCGCGGTGGGCGATCCGCGGCGCCGCGCGGGCTCCGCCGAGACCATCGAGGCGCTGGAGGCCGAACTTCGGCGCGTCGAGGCCGAAGATCAGCGCAGGGGAGCCGTCTCCCGTCGCGTCGAAGGGTACGGCGTGGTGGATCGGCGCCGGCGAGGCGCCGCGCCACAGGGTTGTCCCCGGAGACAGCAGGTCGATCACCGCGGCCTCGCCGGCGTGGTAGGTCGCCACCCAGGTCGAGCGCGGGATCAGGCGGATGTCGTCGCCGCTGCGCCAGCGGCCGACCTCGGCGAGTGCGCCGTCGAGGAGCGAGAGATCGTGGCCGTCGCCGCTCCGGACGACGACGCGCGCCGGGCCGCCCGGCGGCAGGAGCATCACCTCGGTGGTCGGCAACCCGGTCAGGCGCGCAGTGGCGAGGTGCGCGAGCATCGGCCGCCACGCGGCGCGCGGGTGGTCGGGGGTGGCGAGCGCGGCGTCGGCGGCGGCCAAGTCGCGCTGCCACAGCGCGGCGTCGAGCGCGAGATCGGCGAGCTCCGGTCCGTCGCCCGCGTGCGCACGCAGCAGCGCGAGCGTGGACGCGAGTCCGGGACCCTCCCAGGTCTCGTGGAACACTTCCGACATGCTGCGCAGGACCTCGGCGGAGTCGCCCGGCTGCTGCGTGTGCACGTAGGCTTCAGCGTAGGCGGCCTGTGCGACGGCCGGGTCGTCGCGCCGCTGGTCGCCGCGGAGCTGCCAGGCGCGCGCGAGGGCCCGCGTCCCGCGGTGCGACGGGTCGGACACGAACGCGCGGAAGATCGCCTCGGCGGTCGCCGGCTCGGCGCCGGCGAGCTCCTTTTGGGCGGCGGCGAGGCGCGCGGACGCGAGCTCCTCCGCGCGCGCGAGGGCCCGCTCCTGCGCGCGGGCGACGTAGATGAACGACAGGACGGCGGCGAGCGTGCCCGCGAGCGTGACGACGCCGACGGTGCGCGCGAGCCGGCGCCGGCGGGCGAGCGGGTCATCGGCGAGCGCCGCGAGCAGCGTCTTCATCGACGGCCAGCGCGCCTCGGGGTCGACGGCGAGGCCGCGGCGGACGACGGCCTCGAGCCACGCGGGCACGTCGTCGGCGGCGGCGAGCGGACCGATCTTGCCGCGTAGCGTCGCCTCGCGGACAGCCGTCGGGTCGACACCGACGAACGGGCGCCGGCGGTGGAGCGCCTCGAACAGCACGACGCAGAAGCTGAAGATGTCGCTGCGCGCATCGGCGAGGCGTCCGAGGTACTGCTCCGGGGCCATGTAGCCGGGCGTGCCGAGCTGCGCGCCGGTGACGGTGACGGCAATGGCGAGCATGTTGGTGACGCTCGCGAGGTCCATGTCGACGTCGGTGTCGGCTGCCGTCGGTTCGGTCGAGCGGGCGAGGCCGAAGTCCATCACGCGGACGCGGCCGTCGTCGCCGATCATGATGTTCTCCGGCTTGAAGTCGCGGTGGACGAGCCCGGCCTCGTGCGCCGCCGCGACGCCGTGGCCGGCCTGGGCGAGGGCGGCGAGGAGCTCCGCGAGGTTCGGCTTGCGCTCCGCGAGCCAGGTGCGCAGGGTCCGGCCGGCGACGAACTCCATGACGATATAGAATCGACCCTTCGCCTCGATCACCTCGTGCACGCCGACGACGTTGGGGTGCGACAGGCGGGCCAGCGCCTGGGCCTCGCGGACCGAGCGGCTGAAGGCGAGCCTCCCCCCCAGAAAGTTCAGGCGCTTGATGGCGACCCGGCGCCCGAGCTGCTCGTCGTACCCGTCGAATACGACGCCCATGCCGCCGCTGCCGAGCGTGCCGCGCACGACGTAGCGGCCGATCCGCCGCGGGGTATCGGCGTCGAACTTCGGATCGACGGGGCCCCTCGCCTCCGGCGCGCGGTCGAGCGTCTCGGCGGTGTCGTTGGCGGGCATCACCCCATTATTTCGTTTCGGTCCCGGCGAGCGACACCCGCAAACTCGGAGAATCCGCAGGTGGCGCCCGGTCCGCCGCGTGTCCCCGTGCGTCGCCGTCGCAGGCTTGAGCGCGGTCCAGGACCGGCGAGCGGAGCCGCGTCGCGCGTCGCGGTCCGGGCGGCCGCGAGCGCCGAACGCGACGCGGCCTGCGAGTCGTCGACGCAGCGCGAGGAGCACCCGAGGGCGCTCGTCATCCTCGGTGGGTTCGTTCCGGTCGAGGCTGTCCCGGCCCGCGTCGAGGGCGTCACGACGCTCTCCGAAGCGGCCCGACGACAACGCGAATCCACGCATCACCGTCGGACCGGTGACGCACCCCGGGTGCGCAGGAGCGGGGACGCGCGACCCGAGGCGCTCCGCCATCAGCGCGCCCTTGAGCGGGTCGGCGGCGATCTCGTCGCCGATGATGAGTCCATCGAGAGGGATCAGGCCGGCCGGGCCGGCAGGAAGCGCTCGAAGACGTGGCCGCGGAACTCCGCGGGCAGCGGATGCACGACGCCATCCTCTGCGCATCGGGTCGCCCACTCGAGCAGCGCCTCGCAGCGAGCGCGGCCCGCGAGGCCGCCGAGCCACACGACCCCGTCGCCGTCCGCGATCGACCATACGGGCCCCCGGTTGCACGGGCCGAGGCAGTCGGACAGGCTGACCCCGATCCGGCCGAGCAGCCCGCGTCGGCGCAGCTCGGCGCGCAGCCAGTGGATCGGCGCGTCGGGATCGGCGGCGTCGGTGCAGCCGCGACAGACGTGAAGTTGGACGAGGACCCGGTGCGCACGCGGCATGTTCAGCGCTCACTCTCTTCCATCAGGAGACCACCGCGACGTAGCCGTCGGTCGCCCCGGAACATCAGGCGGGCAGAGAGCAGCGCCCGCGCGCGCCTGACGACGGCGATCGCCGGCGCGATCACCTCGTCACATCGCTTCGTCAGCCCCTCGGCGCGCAGCATCGTCCGACTCCGTCCTGCTTCGACCGCGATCGTCCGCGACGGGGTGCGCCCCATGCAAGCCGGAAGGGAGTTTTTCGACATGAGATTACTCTTGCAATGGCATTGCATCTGTGACAAGGTCGCGGTCGTGAAGACCCCGAGCCTCGACGAGCGACTCCCGGTGACCGTGCTGTCCGGCTTCCTCGGCGCCGGCAAGACGACCCTCCTGAACGCCGTGCTGCGCAACCGGGCCGGCCTCAAGGTCGCGGTGATCGTCAACGACATGAGCGAGGTCAAGGTCGACGCGCAGCTGGTCCGCGACGGCGGGGCCGCGCTCAGCCGGGTCGACGAGCGCCTGGTCGAGATGTCGAACGGCTGCATCTGCTGCACGCTGCGCGAGGACCTGCTGGTCGAGATCACCCGCCTCGCGCGCGAGCGGCGCTTCGATTACCTCCTGATCGAGTCGACCGGGATCTCCGAGCCGCTGCCGGTCGCCGAGACCTTCACCTTCGCCGACGAACACGGCAACCGCCTCGCCGACGTCGCGCGCCTCGACACGATGGTCTCGGTCGTCGACGCGGTCAACTTCCTGCGCGACTACGAGGCGTCGGCGAGCCTGCGCCAGCGCGACGCGGCGCTGAACGAGGAGGACCGCCGCACGATCACCGACCTGCTCGTCGATCAGGTCGAGTTCGCCGACGTGCTCGTCGTCAGCAAGGCCGACCTGGCGACCCCGGCGGAGCTCGAGCGCCTCGAGGCGATCCTGCGCAGCCTCAACCGCGAGGCGAAGATCGTGCGCAGCGCCCACGGCGAGCTGCCGGTGTCGGAGATCCTCGACACGGGGCGCTTCGACTTCGCGCGCGCCTCGCAGGCCGCCGGCTGGCTGAAGGAGCTCCGCGGCGAGCACGTGCCGGAGACCCTCGAGTACGGGATCTCGAGCTTCGTCTACCGCGCGGCGGCGCCGTTCCACCCGCGGCGGTTCTGGGCGCTGATCCAGCGCAGGTGGCCGGGCGTGCTGCGCTCGAAGGGGATCTTCTGGCTGCCGACGCGGATGGACGCGGCGATGAGCTGGTCGCAGGCCGGCCGCACGCTGCGGGTCGGTCAGGCGGGCGTGTGGTGGGCGACGCAGCCGCGCGGGCGCTGGCCGGACGACCCGGCCGTGCGCGCCGACATCGAGCGCCACTTCCGCCCGAAGTGGGGCGACCGCCGGCAGGAGCTGGTGCTGATCGGCAGCGGCATGGACCGCGACGCGCTGACCGCCGAGTTCGACGCCTGCCTGTTGACCCCCGCCGAGATGCGCGGCGGCCCGCGGGCCTGGATCACGCTCGACGATCCGTTCCCCGAGTTCCGCCCCGGGCCGGAGCCGTCGGTCACGGAGCGCAGCGCATGACCTCCCCGCTCGAATCACCGGAGGCGTGGGACCGCGTCGGAGACGGCTACAGCGACGAGTTCGCGCCGGTGCTGGCGGCGTACGCCCAGGCCGCGGTCACGCTCGCCGCTCTCGCCCCGGGCGCGCGCGTCCTCGATGTCGCCGCAGGTCCAGGCACGCTCACCTTGCTCGCGGCGCCGGTGGCCGGTCACGTCGCGGCGCTCGACTTCTCCGCGGTCATGATCGCCCGGCTGCGCGGCGAGGCCGGCGCGCGCGGGCTTCACAACGTCGAGGCCGTCGTCGGCGACGGCCAGGCGCTGCCGTTCCCGGACGCGTCGTTCGACGCCGCGTTCTCGATGTTCGGGCTGATCTTCTTCCCCGATCGGGCTCGCGGCCTGCGGGAGCTGCGACGCGTGCTCCGTCCGGGCGGTCGCGCGGTCGTCGGCGCCTGGGCCACGCTCGATCCCGCCGCGCCCTTCGTCCTGTTCGAGGTCCTCCAGGCCGAGCTGCCGGACGTGCGCCTGATGCTCCCCGAGCTGCCCCTCGGGACACCCGACCGGATGCGCGAGGAGCTCGCCGCCGCCGGCTTCGAGGCGCTCCGGGTCGCGTTCGTGGTCCACGAGTTCCGCGCGCCCTCGGTGGAAGCGCTGTGGGCGTCGCATGCGCGCGCGAACGTGCTCGTCGCCCCCATTCGTCAGAGCATGCCGCGCCACGCGTGGGAGCGCCTGTCCGCTCGCGTGATTGGCGGGCTGCGGGAGCGCCTCGGTGACGGCGAGGTCCGGTACCCGCAGACCGCCCTCCTCGGGCTCGGCGAGCGCGGCGCCGACGCCCGCGCCGATTCATGCCACCCCTGAAAGGATTCTGGAACGATGCGTGAGACGCGATGGATGTCATCATGGCTGCCGTGGAGCTTCGCTTGCCTCGTGGGGGCGTGTGGCGCGCCCGCGAGCACCACCACGGAGACCGGCCCGGAGGACGCGACGGAGGGCACGACCTCCGCCGACGCGTCGTCGGGCGGCGAATCGACCGGCGTTGACGCGACCGGCGACGGCGCCGACACCACCACCGACGGCGCGCCCGCGGTGCCGTGCGAGGAGTGTTTTCCGCTCGAACAGCTCCCGGGCGACCTGCGCGCGCAGGCCGAGGCGCTGCTGCTCGTCGCGCTGGATCGCGAGGCGCTCTACACGATCGCCGCCGACCTCAAGCCGATGAGCTCGGGCTTCGCGGAGCTGTCGTATCCGGCCGACGAGCCCGCGCCGCCCGAGCTCGACGAGCTGCGGACGATCCTCGCGGCCTTCACCTGCACGCCCGAGCTGACCGCGGAGGTCCAGGTGTTCCACGCGTCCTTCGACGGCGTCGCGTACGCCGACGGCCTGGTCTTCCACCGCCCCCGGGTGGTCGAGACGGTCGAGACGTTCGCCGAGGTCTTCGCCCCGCTCGGTGTCACCGCGGAGCAGCCCCCGTTGACGATCGTCGACGCCGTCGACGCCGACCCGACCACGCTCCGCTTCCGCGGGTACGGCCACCTCTTCGGCTACCCCGCGTATGCCGTCGACTTCTTCGCCGAGGCCGCCGAGCACGAGGCCATGACCGGCGACTTCGTCGAGCGCGACTTCATCCACATCCCGACCTTCGAGTCGGCCGAGGGACGCTTCGTGTACGCGGTCCCCGAGGGGCACCAGGAGAACGCCGAGGACCTCGCGCTCCGGGCCCGAGCGGCGACCGTCCTCGATCGATACACGGATCTGCGCGCCCAATCGATCGGTGACGGCAAGCCCGGCGTGCTGCACCTCGTTCGAACATGGTTCGACGACGGCACGGGGCGCTGCTCCCCGCGTCACGCCCGATGATCGGTCGCGGTCGACGGCCGCCGCGTCGCGGCGCGATGAGAGGTCGTCGGGCCGCGCCAGCCGAGGTCGCCGCCGCCTCGGCCTCGCTACTCCTTCGCCCCGGCCTCGCTACTCCTTCGCCCCGGCCCCCGCGTCCTCGGGTTCGAGCATGAGGAACAGCGCGAGCTCCTCGCGCCCGCCGTGTGGCGGCGCCGGCAGCGTGGTCGCGAGGAGCGACTCGCGCACGCACTCGATCAGCCCCGGGTCGGACAGCGCGTTGTCCTCCCCCGGCTCGACGCCGTCGACGACCCCGCCGAGCTCCGCGTCGCCGAGCATCGACACGTTGAGCCGCAGCTCCCCCGCGAGCTCGGGCTTCGCCTGGCGCGCGAGCGCGTAGCACTCGTCGACGAGCGGCATCAGGTCCTCGTTCATCACCTTCACCAGGTAGCCATGGTCGCCGGTGCGATCGACGAGCCCCCCCGGTGTCGGCGCCTCGTCCTCCGCCCCCGCCGTCTTCTCCTTGCGCGCCGCCTTCGCTCCCCATGCGTCGCCTGCCGCCGGGGCCGCGCGCCCGTCCGCCGGGGCCGCGCGCTCGCGGCCCGCGAGCGCCTCGACGATCTTCCGGTGCAGCGCGTCGCGCCCGGCCCTGTCCTTCTCGGCCCGCTTGACCAAGAGCGGCTCCTCGTCGCCCTCGTGCGAAGCCCGTCGTCGCACCGCCGTGACCGTCTCCACGGCCGCCTGCGCCGAATCGATCGAATGCGAGGGCGCTTCCCCCCAAAGCAGCCACCCGCCCGCAAACACGAGCAGCATCAGCACGACGAGCACGACCTTGCGCATACCGACGAAGTACCACGCCTCCCGTTCGCACCTGACCGCGCGTGCGGGCGCAGGGCCTCAAGTTCGGAGCGACGGCGAGCGGCTCGTGCCGGAGGGGCCGGGGTCGAGGCCCCGCGCCGGCGCCGCCGCGACGGCCATGGCGTCGTGGACATTCGCCGGCGCTCGGCGGGTCCGTCAAAATGCCCAGCCGACGGAGACCGATCCCCAGGGGGTCACCGGCAAGCCGAGCGGGGAGAAGCGTTCGCCGGCGTACAGCGGCGTGAAGGCGACGCGCAGGAGAAATCCACTCCGCGGCGGTTGATAGCGGTAGCCGACGGTCGCGGTCGCCGCCACCAGCCCGAACGGCGGGGTCGGACGAGCGCCATTCAGGCCGCTCCAGAGCACCCCGGCGACCACGCCCAGCCCGAGCTCGAGGTGATGCGAGCCAGGAAAGAAGAGATATTGCGCGGTGACGGGCACGGTGAAGACGCCGAGCGCATCGCCGGTGCTCCGCTCGCGGAGCCCGAAGAGGGAGACGCCGAGCCGGACGCCGAACCGGGGGAGCACGAATCGCTCGTAATTGGCCGAATAGAGGATCCCCGGCCCGCCGATCTCGATGAACGCGGAGTTCCGGGCGAGCTTGGACGAAGCCGGGGCCCTCGGCTCGGCGCCCTTCGCTTCCGGGACGGGCAACGAGCCGGCGACGAGGGCCGCCGGGAGCGCGACGATCGTCACCATCCATCGCACGACAGCACCTCCTCGTGGACCGACAGGGCGCGCATCTCCGACGCGCGCGCTTCGTCGTCGGCCTGGCCGATCTGGTACCAGAGAGTGCCCGGGATGCTCACGCCCGTGTTGTTTCGGGCGACCGTGACCAGGCCGGCGGCCCGATCGACGATCAAGAACTGCCCGCCGGAGCCGATCGCCCAGAACCGGTCCGTGCCGGGTTCGAGCCACCAGAGATAGCCGTACTGGAAGAAGGACGCGCCGAGCTCCACGTCGGTCTCCGAGATGGCGGCCGTGCTCTCGGCGATCCACGCGGACGGGACCACCTGCACCCCGTTCCACACGCCGTCCTGCAGCATCAGGGCGCCGAGCCGCGCGAGGTCCTCGGCCGACATGTAGACCCGCCACATCGGGTGCTCGGTGAAATCGGCGTACTGGTACGTCACGTGCGACGGGCAGAACGACTGCATCCCGAGCGGCTCGGCGAGCCACTCGGCGATCGCCTGCCCGATCGTGAGGTTCGTGGTCTGCTCGAAGATCGTCCCGAGCGCGTTGAAGTCCCAGTTGTTGTAGAACCAGAACGTCCCGGGGGCGTGCGAGCCGCGCGCAGGGCGGCGTTCGGCCCACGAGGAAGACTCTCCCAACGTCGGCAGATAAATGCCCGAGCGGGAGCCGAGCAGGTCCCGGACCGTCGCCTTCTTCTCCTCGGGGGTCAATGGTTGCGGGGCGTCGTCGATGCCGAGCTGCTCGAGGGTCGCGTCGAGATCGATGAGCCCGCGCTCCGCCGCGATGCCGTAGAGCACGCTGATCACGCTCTTGCGCACCGAGGCGAGGTTCGTGGGCCGATCGACCTGACCCCAGCGCACGAGGAGCTTGTCGCCGCGCATGGCCACGAATGCGTCGTACACCGTCTCGGCCTCGACCTTCGCCGCGACGGACGCGCGGCATGCCTCGGGGAACCCGGGGTCGACCGCGAGCGGATCGCCGTGGCCGCAACGCTCGCCGGGGATGAAGTCCCCGAAGGGAATGCACCCGGAGACGAGCAGGCCCAGGACGGCCAGGGCTCGTGAACGAGAGGGGGTGTTCATCGGGGGAGCAACCATGGCGCCGGCCGTGTGCGCGCTCCAGCGATTTCGGACGAAGCCGGTGATCTCCGGGACGAGGCCCCTCTCGGCGGCGACGAGGCCGGCGGGCCCGTGGTAAGCTCGCCACGTGCCGCCGCCCGAGACCTCGCCCGCGTTTCGACGGCGCCTCGCGACGGCCGTCGCACTTTCGCTCGGGCTCTTCCTGGCCGGGGCGATCCCGCGGATCTCATTCTACGGGTGGGATGTCGTCCCGAGCACGCTCTTCCACGGGCTCGTGTCCGCCCTCCAGCTCGGGATCCTCGCGGCGCTCGCGGCGCGATGGCCGGCGCGCTCGATGGCCACGCTGCGCCCCGGCGCGGTCCTCGTCCTCACGACGGGCGCCCTCTCGGTGCTCGTCGAGCGGCTGCTCTCGGCCCGGTTCCCCGGCTCGATGTTCCCGGTGGTGCTGTACCACGTCCCCCCGAGCCTCGCGGTCTCCCTCGTATCGGCGCTGACGGAGAGCACGCTGTGGTTGGCCTTCTGGGCGCTGGTCCACGTATTCCCGTGGACCCTCGACGAGGCCCGGAGGAGGGCCGCCGAGGTCGCGTCCCTCTCGCGCGCGTTCGAGGTGGCGCGGATGCGCGAGCGCCTGGAGCCGGCGCTCCTCACGCGGGCCCTCTCCGAGATCGGGGAGCATCTCGAGGCCGATCCCGAGGGCGCGCGGGAGCGGATCGCCGTGCTCGCCGAGCACCTCGACGAGCGCTCGGGTCCCGCCCTCACGGAGCGCGAGCCCGGGGCCGCTCCGGGCTCACCCGCGCCGCGGGAGCCGGTCGTCATGATGACCTTGCGCGCGCCCGCGGCCCGGGCGCGCTTCGCGGTGGCGCTCGTCGCGGTGGCGTCGCTCGTGATGCTGAGCCTGCTCGCACGATTCACCGAGCACGGATGGCCTGCCCTGGGGCTCGAGCTCGTCTCGATCGGCCGGATCGCCCTCGAGCTCGGGCTCTTCGTGCTGATCGCCGAGCGCGCCGCGGCGCGGGGACATTCCGTGACCCGGGCGATTGTCCTCTCGACGATCGGCTCGATCGCGGTCGGCCTGCTCGTGGTGCTCGTCCGGGACCGGCTGGAGCGCGCGTTCCCGGGGCTCCTCTATCCGCCCTCGATCTTCACGCACCCGACGCCCGTCGTGCGCCAGCTCGTGAAGGCGGTGACCACGGCGCTCGTCGACGTCGCCTTCTGGACCCTGGTGTACCTGCTCCCGCTCGCGCGCGAGGAGGCGGCCCGCCGCGCGGAGCAGGCGGAGGCGCTCGCCCGGGAGGCGGAGCTTCGCCGCCTGCGCGCCTGTCTCGCGCCTCACTTCGTGCGCAACGCCCTGAACGTCATCGCCGGCCTCGTCACGGCCGATCCGGAGGAGGCGCGGCGGCTCCTCGGGCGCCTCGGGGAGCTGCTCGCGGAGCTGTCCAGCGAGGAGGAGAGCCACACGATCGGCCGCGAGGTGGCGTGGCTCAAGGCCTACGGGGCGCTGCTCGAGGCGCGCCACCCCGAATCGCTGTCGTTTCGCTTCGAGCTCGATCCCGCCGCGGAGGGCGCCCTGGTGCCGCGACTGCTCCTGCAGCCGCTCGTGGAGAATGCGGTCCTGCACGGCGCGCTCTCGCAGGAGGGCGGGGGCGAGGTCCGTGTCCGGGTGGATGTCGTCGACGACGAATGGGCGTCGCCACGTATCCGTTGTGTCGTCGAGGATGATGGGCCGGGGATGCGGGGCGCGCCGCGCAAGGGCGGGCTCGGCGTGCGTCTCGTGCAAGAGCGCCTCGCGGCGTGCGCGGCCGGTGGGCGGCTCGTCTTCGACTCCTCGGGCGGAGGTACACGCGCCATGCTCGAGCTGCCGCTCACGAGGTGCGCATGAGCGAGGAGAGCGTCGCGCTGCGGGCGCTGATCGTCGAGGACGAGTGGGTGGCGCGGAGCTACCTCGCGGAGCTGTTGGAGGCCTCGGGCCTGGCCTCGGTCGTCGCGGCCGTGGGGACGGCGGCGCAGGCGCTCGAGGTGCTGCAGGGAATGGAGGTCGAGGTCGCCTTCATCGATGTGAACCTCACGGGGGCGGAGGGGCCCGACGCGGGTCTCGACCTCGCGCGTGCGCTCCTCGGGATGCCCGGGGGACCGAGCGTGGTCCTGGCGACGGCCGCGAGCGAACACGCGCTCGAGGCATACGAGCTCGGCGTGGTCGATTATCTCCGAAAGCCCTTCACCCGTGAGCGCGTCGGGCGCTGCCTGCTGCGGGTGAAGGCGTGCCGTCCGGCGAGGATCGCCGCGCCGAACCTCTTGCGCGTCGTGGCGCGAAAGGGACGATCGCTCGTCTTCTTGCGGCTCGAGGAGGTCTTTGCGTTCGAGGCCGCCGGTCGGCTCGTCTGCGTGCACGGCCCGCGCGGCAAGCTCGACATGGACCTCTCGCTCGCGGCGCTCGAGGCCAAGCTCGCGGGGCATGTGCTCCGCGTGCACCGAAACTGGCTCGTCAACGTGGCGCACGTGCTCGAGCTGTCGCGCGACGGGGCGGAGACGCACCTCTCGGTGGGATCGGCCGCCCTCGCGGGCGGGCCGCTCCTGATCCCGGTGACGCGCGAGCGTGCGGCGGAGGTCCGTGCGGCTCTGCTCGAGCGGGTCACCTCGGGGCGCCCTTGAATGCGGTGAGGACATCTCGCGCTCGCGCCCGCTGCCGAGCCGGTCGCCCCGTCGGCATGCACCTGCACGCCGCACGACCTCCGACGCCGTCGCGCGTGCGCTCTCCGAATTCCCACTTCGACCCCCTCGAGCGCCCGCGGCGCCCGTCGGTCACTCGAACTCGACATCGGCCGACGGCAGGAAGCTGCGGAAGTTGGCGAGGATCTTGCCCTGCCACGCGCTCGCGCGCGCTCCGCGGAGCACCACCTGGGTGTTCGTCCGCTGGCGCAGACCGATCACGAAACGTGACAGCACGTTGAGCCCCGAGCTGTTGATCATGCGCAGATCCTTGACGTCGATCACCAGCCGCGGCGGCTGCTGCGGCGCCCGTAGCAGGACCTCTAGCAGCTCGACGAGCGGCCGATACTCTCGCGTCATCAGCCTCAGCGTGCCGGAGAGCGTCAAGCAGGCGCCTTCCTCGTCCCAGATCACCGAATAGTCCTGTTTTTGGATGTTCATGACGCTCCCCCTTCGCTCGCCATGCCGGCACCGACGAGCAGCGCCAGCGCCACGACGAGCAGAACCAGCGCCGCGCCGGCGGCGTACCCCACGCACCTCATCATGAACCGCAGCCGGACGATCTCGGACTCCGCCAGCGCCATGTCCTCGTCGGACGCCTTCAGCAGGTCCTTGGTCGCCTCGAGCAGGCCTGACAGCTCGGCGAGCCGCCGCGCCTCGGCCTGCTGCTGGATCGCCTGTTGCGCCTCGCTCTGCGCGATCAACTGCAGCACTTCCGCGGGGATATCGCCGGCGTGCCGCGACACCACCTCGAGCGCGTAGCCGAGCCGCTGCGCGTCGAGCAGCGAGCCGTGCTCCCGCCATTCGCGGAGCCACACCTCGAGCTTCAGCAGCTCGATGACCGCGTCGCCGTCGGCGCGCACCCACTCGCGCAGACGCGCCCAGCGGTGGAACAGCGCCTCGTGGACGAGCTCCACCGTCAGCTGCTTGCCCGCGCCGCGCGGGCAGGGGTGCTCGTCGAGCACGACCAGCCGCGCAGCGATCAGCCGCGCCATCGCCTCCTTGAACAGCTCGGCCTCGGCGGGGTCGGCCGGGCGCAGGTCGGCGAGCGGGACCGGCCGGCGGGCGTTCCCGGCGGGGTCGATCAGCCGCACGAGGGTCCGCCGGGCCTGGCGCAGCTGCGCCGGCGACAGCCGCGCGATCACGCCTTCCGCGTGCCGTTCGAGCGCGCCGATGACCCCGCCGATCGCCTCGTAGGCCGCCAGCGTCAGGCGCCGGCCCTTGCGCGCCTGCCACAGCAGCGTCAGCGCGTGTTGAAAGATCGGCAGTGCGCCGCGCTGTCCGGCGACGTCGGCGACCATCCGCTCGACGAGGCCGGGGTCGAGGTCGACGCCGGTCGCCTGCGCCGGTCCCTCGATCGCCGCCCGCAGCTGCGGCGCGCCGAGCTGGGCGATGAACAGCCCGTGCTTGGTGTCGTAGACGATCTGGTCGAGCCGCAGGTCGGCTTCCGCGTCGAGCGCGACCTCGCCGCAACGACCGACGAAGTCGATCCTGAGCGAGCAGACGACGACGGCCCGCAGCGCCGGCGCGCGGGCGATCCGCCACGCGAGCCGCATGAGCTCGGTACGCAGGGCCGTGTCGGGGTTCTGCTTGAAGATGTCCTCGAGCGGGTCGAGCACCAGCAACAGCGCGCGGTCGGGGTCGCGCGCCTGCCAGCCCGCGAGCGCCGCGAAGATCGCCTCTGGCTCGGGCGCGACCTCCCGGCCGACCAGCGTCGCCAGCGAGGCCGCGAACTGGGCCAGGGGCGCGGCGCCCGGTGACAGCTCGAGCGTCGTCCACGACGTCCGCGCGTCGGCCTGCAAGGCCGGCACCAGCCCGGCGAAGATCAGCGACGACTTGCCGATCCCGGCGGCGCCGGCGACGACGATGAACCGCGGCTCGCGGCGCTCCAGCAGCCGCAGCGTCAACGCGCGCAGCTCGGCGATCTCGGCGTCGCGCCCGAAGAACGCCCACCGGTGCTCGCCGCGGAACGGCGACAGCCCGCGGTACGGTCGCATGAACAGCGGGCGCGTCGCGTCGCCGTCGGCCGACCGCGCGTAGTACTGGAGACTCGCCCAGTCCAGGCGCGTCGGGTCGCGCGCCAGCTCCGCGCGCGCATGCGCCAGCGCCACCTCGGCCGACGCGCGGCGGACCAGCATCGCGTGGTACAGCGCCTCCGCCAGCTGGTTCGAGCCCATCACCGACAGCGGGAAGCGCGACGCCAGCACCGCCTGGATACCCGCGCGGTGCAGCGTCTGGGCCACGCTGCCGAGCGAATTGCCGAACGCCCCGACGTTGGCGCCGTCGCACGCCGCGAGCACCACGAGGCGCAGCGTCCCAGCGAAGGGCGCCAGGAGCTGGCGCAGGCGCCCGGCATCGACCAGCCCGGGGCCGTCGCTCGCGTCCTCGCTCGTCAGCGCGAGGCCGAAGGTCGCCCCGCTCGCCGCTCCGTGGCACAGCAGGTGCAGCACCGTGAACGGCTCGCGCCTGCCGACGGCGGCCTGCAGCGCCGCGACCAGGCGCCCGCACGACGCGTGCGCGACGACGTCGCGGGCCGGTTCGAACGGGTACATCGCCCGCTCGGACGCGCCGATCAGGGCGGCGAGGTGTTCGGCCGCCGGTACGGCGCCGCCGGCCGCCGACCAGGCGAACAGGATCCGCCCGCGCTCGACCGCCTGCTCGTGGACCGTCGTCGTCTCCGGCCACTCGTAGCGGACCACCAGCTCCGGCAGCTCGCCGACGTGCTGTCCCGTCGACCGGATCGTCAGCAGCTCCCACGGCAGCGCGTACAGCTCCGCCGCCGCCGAGCGGACCGTCAGGATGACCTGTCGGCCGTCGCGCACGGCCTCGACGATCTTCTGCTCCGTCACGTCCCAGCCGGTGCCGAACAGGAAGCGTCGCAGCAGCTCGCCGACCCGCTGGACCAGCGCCGGCTCGCATCGCGGCCCCCGCAGCGCCTGCAGGTCGGTCAGCAACGCCTCGTCCCACGGCATCTCCGCCGACGCGAAGCCGCCGCCGGGCGTGTGGACGATGTAGGCCTGCGGCACGAACCGGAACGCGTACGGGTCGTCGACATGCGCCGCGCGAGCGAGCTCGAGGACGAGCCGCAGCGGAGTCCCCCCGTCGGCGCCGTTGTGTTCGTGTCGCGCGAGCTCTGCCTCCATCCCCGATCCCCTCTCACGCTCGATATGAGCGGCCGACCGGGCGCTTGTGACGGCCCGTTCCGCATCCCTGCGTCGCCGTCACAGATCGGCCGCCACGCTGTCGTGCGGAGGTCGAATTGCCGGCGGCGTCCGGCGCCCGCCCCTCCGGGCGCGGCGATGAAAGGGAGGGAGCATGAAGGGGCTCGTATTTCGCCTGCTCGAGAACATGGTGGTCGACAGGCTCGGACTGCAGGCGTGGGACACGCTCGTCGCCCAGACCGAGCTCCGCACCCGCGGCGGCTTCATCGGCTCGGAGACCTACCCCGACGAGGACCTGATCGCGCTCGTCCGCACGGCCAGCCGGCTGACCGGACGCCCGGTCGATGAGCTGCTGCGCTCGTTCGGGCGCTACGTCTTCCCCGACCTCGTCGGCTGGTACGTCACGATCGTCGCCGAGAGCGAGGGCGCCAAGTCGTTCCTGATGAGCGTCGATCGCAGCATCCACCTCGAGGTCCGCAAGCTCCACGTCGGCGCCGTCGTCCCCGAGTTCACCTACGAGGATCTCGAGCCGAACCGGCTCGTGATGATCTATCGATCCGAGCGGCGATTGTGCGACCTGGCGGAAGGCCTGATCGAGGGGGTCGGCGATCACTTCGGGGAGGACATCAGGCAGGAGCAGACCCGGTGCACCAAGCGCGGGCACGACCACTGTCGCTTCGAGCTCTTCTTCGCTGGAAGGCGCCCATGACCGGCGCCCCGGGCAATCCGTGGGATGGCCTGGCCGTCCCGCCCGAAGACCCGCGCGCGACGGTCCGCCGGCTGGCCGAGGCGCTCGAGCGCGAGCGCATCCTCCGCAACCGGACCGAAGTCCTGCTGGAGGAGCAGACCCGCGAGCTCTACTTCGCCAACGAGCGCCTGGCCGCGCAACACGCCCGCCTCTTGGCCGCCGAGCGAGCCGAGCGCAGCCGCCTGCAGAGCGAGCTCGCCCTGGCGAAGCGCATTCAGGCGGCCCTGCTGCCCCGCGAGGTCAACCTCCGCGGCCTCCAGATCGCCGGTGATACCGACCCGTGCGCCGAGCTCGGCGGCGACTACTACGACGTCCGCCCGACCGACGACGGCTGCTGGATGGGCATCGGCGACGTCTCCGGCCACGGCGTCACCGCCGGACTGGTCATGCTGATGATGCAGGCGACCGCGGCGGCGCTGACCCGGCTGCACCTGTTCAAGAGCCCGTCCGAGGTGCTCGCACGGCTCAACGAGGTGCTCTACGAGAACATCCGCCGGCGGATGGCGGGCGATGAACACATCACGGCCGCGCTGCTGCGCCTGCACGACGACGGCCGGATCACCTTCGCCGGCGCCCATGAGGAGCTGCTGGTCTTTCGCGCGCGCACCGGCGCCTGCGAGCGCGTGCAGACGAGCGGCACGTGGCTCGGCGTCGTCCCCGACATCCGCCGCGTCACCCATGACCAGCAGATCTGGCTCGAGCCCGGCGACTGCCTCGCGCTCTACACCGACGGCCTCACCGAGGCGACCAACGACGCCGGCCAGCAGTTCGGCGTCGAACGCGTGTGCGCCGAGATCGAGCGCCTGGGCGCGGCGACGCCGCGGGAGATCGTCCGCGCCCTGCTCGCGCGCGTCCGCGAGTTCGCCCCCACGCCGAGCGACGACATCACCGCCGTCGTCGCGCGCTACCTCGCCCGCTGAGCGCCCGCGCAGCGCCCGCGGAGCATCAGGGCCTCGCCAGCGCGAGGACGAAGCTGATGTCGTCGGACGGCGCAGCCTGCCCCCGGAACTCCGCCAGCCGTCCGCTGAGCCGGTCGACCAGCGTCGCCGCGCCGACGCCGGTCTCGGCGGAGCCGCGCAGCGCCGACAGGTGCGCCGCGACCCCCTCGACCCCGAGCATGTCGTCGTGCTCGTCGAACAGCTCGGTGAGCCCGTCGCTGAAGTAGGCGAGCAGCTCGCCGGGGCGCAGGCGATCGGTGCGGGTGGCGATCTCGAGCTCCATGAAGCCGAGCGGGACCGTCTCGAACGTCGCCAGCTCGCGCAGCCGCCCGTCGCTCGTGACGATCACCGGCGCCGGGTGGCTGCAATTGATCGACTCGATCACCCCGCTGCGCGGGTCGAGGATGCTGGCGGCGACCGTCACCGACGTCATGACGTCCCAGGTGGCGATCAGGTAGCGGTTCAGCGTCTTGATCATGTCGATCAGCGTGAACCACTGCATCGCGCAGATGTGGACCGTCGTGTGCAGCCCCGAGGCGATCAGCGCCGCGTCCATACCCTTGCCGGCGACATCCATGGCGACCAGCAGCACCCGACCGTCGGTCATCGGGACCGCGTCGATGTAGTCGCCGCCGACGCCCTTGCACGGCTCGAAGCCGAAGGCGATGTCGATCCGCCCGGATCGGAAGTTCGACGGCACCAATCGCCGCTGCAGATCATGCGCGCGCTCGATCTCGACGCCGAGCTGCGCCTGCCGCCGGGCCGCCTGCCGCGCCGTCCACACGTCCTCCGCCTGGCGGAAGAACGCCGTCGCGGTCGTCACCATCGTCCGCCACTCCGAGCTGCCGCACGCGTCCGGAAGCGTCGCGTACAGCACCTCGAGCTTGTCCTCGTCCGCGACGAGCGAGACCGCGAGCACCGCCTCGAGCTCCTCGGCGTCGCGCTCGTCCGCCTGCCCGTACGTCGGTCGCGCCGACGTGAGCACGATCTCGTGGCCGGCGAGCACGCTCGTCAGCGCGAGCCGCGAGACGACTGGAGCCCGCTTGCCCGCGGCGACGACCGGCTCGCCGAGCGTCGTCGGCGCGCACTCCGGGTCGTCGCGGCGCAGCGTCAGCAGCTGGGCCGACGACGCCCCCAGCTCCGGACCGATCAGCAGCTGGCAAAGCAGCGATCGCCGCTGCTGCCGCGACTCGGTGGCGAGCAGCGCCCCGTTGAACGCGACGAGCGTCGACAGATACCCCCCCGTGGGCCTGGGAGGGGCCAGATCGAGCGACGTCCGGGTCAGCGCGTCCTCCTCCACCGCGACCGCCAGCTCGCGGTAGAGGACGAGCTCGAAGCAGTCGAGCCGGACCGTGTCTCCGGCCTCCAGCCGCTGCTCTCCGGCGATCCGCGCGCCGTTGAGCGCGATCCCGTTGCGGCTCTCGAGGTCGCGGATCGACCAGTGGTCTCCGCGGCAGAGCAGCTCTGCGTGCCTCCGCGACACGCCGCGCCCCTGCAGGATGATGTCGCACTCCGCGGATCGGCCGAGCAGGTAGCGCGTGTCGACGAGGCGCAGCTTCGTCGTCAGCGAAGATCCGCGCGTGATCTGAAGCCAATACGTCGTCATCTCGACCCCGCTCGATCGGACTGGCTTCGGTGCGATCTGTGAGGCCGTCACACGACCCGGGTCCGTCCATCTCGTCATTGTCGTCGTTGGTCGAGGTCCGCGCGGCGCGCCGTGCCGCGGCGAGACGACAGCCCGAACCGAGCGAGCCGGCCTCGCGCTCGCAGAGATGAGCCTCCAATGAACACTTCCTTCGACATGACATTCGCGCCGAGCGCCCAGATCGTCTCGGTGGTCCGGCGCTTCGTGCTGTCGCTGTACGAGCGGCTGCTCGGGCGGGACGAACTGTCGGCGCAGCTCGCACTGGCGACCCACGAGCTGCTCGAGAACGCGGTCAAGTACAACATCGACGACACGACGTTCTTGCGCGTCAGCTTGCTCCGCAACTCGGACGAGGCGCCGCGGTTCCTCATGACGATCAGGACCCGCAACCGCGCCTCGCCGTCGCACATCACCACCGCGACGGAGATCGTCGGGCGCTTCCGTGAAGCGGCGGATCCGGCGCTCCTCTATCAACAGATGATCCTCGCCTCGATCGCCTCCACGGACGGCTCGGGCCTCGGGCTGGCGCGGATCCGCGCGGAGACGGAGATGAACGTCGACATCAAGGTCGACGGTGACCTGATCGAGTTCATCGCCGAGATCGAGCGCAACCTGGGAGGTCGGTCATGACCGCGGACGACCTCGACCTCGACCTCGACCTCGGCGACCTGCGGGCCGCCTTCGCCGCCGACGACGTCCTGCGGCTGATCCTCGCCGGCTCCGCCGACTTCAACAACGAGGTCGCCGTCCGTGAGCTGCTCGCCGCCGTCGACGAGCGGATCCGGCGGCTCCGAGCGCGCGAGGTCGTCGTCGATCTGCGCGCGCTCGACTTCATGAATTCGTCGTGCTTCAAGCAGCTGATCTCGTGGATCCTCGCCGCGCGCCAGCACCCCGAGGAGCAGCGCTATCGCATCCGCCTGCGCGTCGACCCGTCGCGCTACTGGCAGAAGCGCAGCCTGACCGCGATCTCGTTCTTCGGGGACGGAATCGTCATTGTCGACGCGGGCTGAAGCGCCCGCGGCTGCGCCCGATCTTTCCTCGTCACACCAGTCGTCGACCCCTGTCATACCCGCGTACGGCTCATCCGTACGCGAGCCCCACGGGCCCGACGGGCCCACCACAACGCCAGCAGCAATCGAAAGGGAACTATCATCATGGCCGCCTTCAGCCTCGACCACAAGAAGCTCATCAAAGCCGCTCTCCGCCAGATCACCCCGGGCATGGAGCACATCTGCATCCTGCCGGCCGTCACCTACGTCAAGGTCACCCGCGTCGTCAACCTCGTCCAGTCCGAGACCAGCGTCACCGCGGCCGGCGACGACATGTGCCCGCCGGGCAGCGTCGACCTCGACCAGAACGCGATGCAGGAAGAGAACAACTCCTGACCGCGTGCGCCGGCGCCGTCGTCGGACGTCGCGGCCGCCCGTCGAGGTCGGCGCGCCCGCCAAGACGCGAGCGCGCCGGCCCGCCGGGCGGCCGCGCCGTACGCGGCGGCTCCGGCGGAGCCGGAGGCTTTCCATGCCCATCAGCGAAGTCAACATCGCCGGTTCGTTCCTCGCCGAGGTGGAGTGGGCGCGGAGCACCATCGTCAAGCTCAAGGAGAGCAAGCTCCGGAGCCTGCCGATCGGCATCGACCTCGACACCCGACAGCCCGACGACTTGTTCCGGTCGTTCGCGCAGCGCGACCTGCTGTTCTACCCCTATGTCCGCGGCGCCGACCTGTCGCTCGGCAGTCCCGACGCGTACATGGCGAACATCGCGATGGTCGCCACCTACGTCGAACGCGAGCGCAGGGAGGAGCTCGCCAGCGTCCACGCGAAGCTCGCCGAGCTTCTCGCGGCCCAGTCGCAGGGGCTCGGCTTCGGCCTGGCCCTTCCGAACGGCCACCTCGACGATCACGCGCGGTACTTCGTGATCCGCGGCCTCTCGATCGACATCTATCACCGCGGTCACCCGACCGTGGGCACGGCGGCGTCGCTCGCGGCCAACATCGACCGGTTGAAGCAGTACGCTTCGAAGGTCAGCAGCGCGACGTACCGTTGACCGCGACGGACCGGCGCCGGACGGGGCCCGTCGAGGGCCCTCGCCCGTTCGCCGATCCGCGCGCCGATCTCCCGGCGATGGCCCGAGTGGGACGACCAGGCGCCGCGTCGCGGCCGGACGCGCGACGCCCGGAACGCCGCGTCGTGCGACCCCGCCGCGGCGAGACTCTTCCCGCGCCCCTCCCCCTTGGCTTACTGTGAGCAGTACCCGCGACCCGTCCCATGCCCTCCGCTCGTACCACCGCCCGCACCACGCCGGCGAGCGCGCCATGACCGGCAACCGCCGCGCGCTCGACGAAACCACCCGCCCGATCGTCGACGAAGCCGCGACGCCGCGCGTCTCCTCGCTTCTGCTCACCATCTGTCATCACCCCGACCAGCGCCGCGTCGGCGAGCGCTACCGGCTCGGGCCGTCGGACGGCGCCCGTCCGCTCGAGATCTCGCGGCTCGGCCCCGAGTTCCTCGCGACCGACGGCCGCAGCGGCGGACCGCTCGCCGACCCGTACATCAGCCGGACCCCGCTCGTCGCGCTGGAGGACGGCCAGGGCGGCGTCTCGCTCCGACGCCCGCGCGACAGCCCGCCGCTGCTCGTCGACGGCCGACCGATCGGCCCGACCGAGACGCTGACGGCCGAGCAGCTCGCCCGCGGCGTCACCCTCGAGCTCGCGCGCCGCGTCGTGCTGCTGCTGAGCCGCGAGACGGGCGAGCCGTCGGACGCGCCGAGCTACGGCCTCGTCGGCGAGAGCGAGGCCCTGCGCCGCGTCCGCGGTCACATCATGCGCCTGTCCCGTCTGGCGCTCCCGACGCTGCTGCGCGGCGAGTCCGGCACCGGCAAGGCGCGGGTCGCTCGAGCGATCCACGCCAGCTCCCCGCGGGCCCACATGCCGTACGTGACGTTGCACCTCGGCGCCCTCGACCCGAGGACGGCCGCCGTCAGGCTGTTCGGCCGCTCGCATCGGCCTTCGGAGCGCGAGGCCTGCTTTCGCGCGGCCGACGGCGGCACCCTGTTCCTCGACGGCATCGGCGAGGCCACGCCCGAGGTCCAACTCGCGCTGCTCCGGACGCTGCAGACCGGCGAGATCCAGCCGGTCGGCGGCGGAGAGCCCTGCCGCGTCGATGTACGGGTGATCGCCGCGACCGACACCAACCTCGAGGCCTCGGTGCAGCGCGGCTCGTTCCGCCCCGCGCTGTTCCATCTCCTCGCCGGCTACGAGATCCGGCTGCCGCCGCTGCGACACCGCCGAGACGACATCGCGCGCCTGCTCCACCACTTCCTCCTGCAGGAGCTGAAGGCCGGCACGCTGCCCGACCTCGACCTCGCGCGGATCCTGACCGCATCGGTCGTCGGCAAGCTGGTCCGCTACGATTGGCCGGGCAACCTCCACGAGCTCCGCAACGCCGCGCGCCAGCTCCTCGCTCTGTCGCTGTCCGGGTCCCCCTGTACGCCGGCGGACGCCGTCGGCTCCCTCGCGCACGCGCTCGCCGACGGCGGCGTATCCCCCGCGCTCGCCGGCCCGCGCGCGCCCGGCGGCGCCGCTCCCGCTCGCGGCGCGAGGATCAGCGACGATGCCCTGATCGCCTCGTTGCAAGGCAACCGCTGGGCGATCGACGCGACCGCGCGCGAGCTCGGCATCTCGAAGAACTCGCTCTACGCATTGATCGCGCGCTGCCCCGATCTGACGCGGGCGCGCGACCTCCCACCGGAGCGAATCGTGGCAGTCCATGAGCGCTGCGACGGCGACCTCGAACGCATGTCGAACGAGCTGCGCGTCTCGGTCCGCGGCCTCAAGCTGAGGATCCGCGAGCTCGGGCTCCGCCTGGCCCCGACTCGCCCCGGCGCGGCCCGACCGCTCCTCACGCGAACGCCTTGAGCTGCTCCCGCAGCAGCTCGCGGACCACCTGAATCCGCTTGCGCGCGTTGGTCTGGCTGATGTTCAGCGCCTGCGAGATCGCCTCGTACGGCATCTCTTCGACGAACCGGAGCGTGTACACCTCGTGCAGCCGCGGCGGCAGGTTCGCCGCGGCCTCCGCGAGCGACGTCGCCAGCTCCTCGCGCAGCAGCACGCGCTCGGGGATGTCGACGGTACACACGAGCGGAGCGGCGGGCTCGTCGTCCGCCGGCCCCAGATCGTCGAGACCCGCGCACCGGGACCGCGAGCGGGACGAGTCGATCGAGAGATTGTACAGGATCCTCAACATCCACGGCCGGAACCGATGCACGCCCGCCGGATGGTTGACGATGAATTCGAACCCGTTGATGGCCCCCCTCCCGAGCACGTCCTCGACCTCGTGACGACGTCCGTGCAGCCAGCGCATACACATCTTGAAGAAGAAATCGCGCTCCGACAGCCAGAGCGACCAGAAGTTACCGACGTCAGGCTTCACGATCGAGATAGCGGGTGCAACGCAGATGCCACGCCTCAATGGGCGCGGTTGAACATTTCGGTGGCACGATAACGACCTCGCGCATCGTCGCACCATTGGCCGCAACGGCCTCCCGACATATCGTTCCGCGGTCTTCAGAACCGTTTTCGACTGAACGGTATTGGTCGGAGTCACGAATCGCCCGGCGGCCCGTCACCTCAATGTCGGCGCTGGAAAGTCCAGCGATTCATCACCGGCGATATCGCCTCAGCCCGGGCCACCGCCCGCGACGGAGCTGCATGACCACGTCGAGAGCGAACGACAGCGAGCGAGCCATCGCGGAGCACCACGACCACGGCGAACATCCCCGACACGTCGCCATGCTCGAGACCGAGCTGTCGGCGGCGCGCGCGGCGATCGAGCACGAGCGTGAGCGTCGCGGCCAGAAGGATCGCGAGCACGAGGAGGCACGCGCCGCCCTGTTCGAGGCGCAGCGGCGGCTCCACGAGGATCGCCAGGCGCTCGCCCAGCTCCGCGGCGAGCACCAGGCGCTCGAGAAGCGGTGCATGACGCTCTCTGCCGATCTGACGGAGAGCCGCCGCGAGAACGCGGTGCGCTCGACCGTCCTCAGCGCACGCAACCGCGAGCTCGACGACCGTCGGCGCGAATTACAGGCCGAGATCGCGCAGCACGCGGTGACTCGTCAGCTCGTGGCGACCCTCGAGGCCGACCGCAGCCGCCTCGCGGACGCCCTGGAGGGCGCACGCGAACGCGGCCGCGCGGACGCGGCCGAGATCGCGGTGTTGCGTACGCAAGTCGATCAGCAGCGCGTCGAACTGCTCGCCGCGGCCGCGCGGATCGACGACCTGAGCGGCGAGGTCGAGCGCACCGCCGAGCGCGCCGCGACGACCGCCCTCGAGCTGTCGCGCGAGCTCGCCGAGCACGCGCACACGCGACAGCTCCTCGCGGACGCCCTCGCCACGGCCAGCCGCGCCAGGCGTTGGTCCCGCCTCGGCCTCTTCGGCCTCGTCGGCCTCGCCGCAGCCCGACTGCTGCGAGCCCGCTGACGAACAACCGCTCGGCCCCCCCTGTGTCTCCCCCCGCACGAACGACCGGGGTCCTCGCGGACGCGCACACGTCGCACGACTCGCGCGACCTCTCGATCCGCCGCGCTCTCGCTCCCCGACCTTCGACGCGACCGCCCTCGCGCCTGCTATGCCGTCACCGCGTCTCCCGGGACGCGATCGCCCTGCGGCGCCACGGCCGTCGCAGCGCCGCAGGGCACGACCGCACACGTCGATGCGCGAGCTCGCCATGCGTGGAACCGCCGGTGTCACACGCCGCTGACACGCTGTCCGCCGGACCTGACACCCTCCAGCCCGGCGGTGTTCGAGGGCCCGCTTCATGCGCGCTGGAGCGCGTTGCGTGACTCCGAGGAGGCGGTTCGGCGCGTCCGTGAGCAGCGGGGAGAGTTCGCGGAGGGTCAATTGTTCGAACGGTCCCGGTCACTCTCTTCGTGCCGAACCGATGCGTCGCCCGGAGACGGAGCTGCCGCGAGCGGTACGGTCGAGCGTGGAGGATCGTATGGCGGGACCCGGGGTGATCATCGTCGGCGCAGGGGTGGGCGGCATGACCGTCGCGCACGAGCTGGCCGAGCGCGGCGTGCCCGCGACCGTGATCGAGGCGCGGCCGATCCCGGGAGGCAAGTCGCGCAGTATGGACGTTCCCGGCACCGGACAGGGCGGCCGGCGCGACCTCGAGGGCGAGCACGGGTTCCGCTTCTTCCCCGAGTTCTACCAGAACGTCCCCGACACGATGCGGCGGATCCCCTTCGGCAACAACCCGCGCGGCGTCTACGACAACCTGCGCGTGGTCCCCCGCGCGAACTTCGCCAGCCACGACGGCGCCCTGCTGTTCCCGACGCGGCGACCGCAGTCCGTCGACGACGTGACGACGCTCGCCCGGTTCCTGCGTGACTTCGAGCGGCTCGGCATCCCCCAGGACGAGCTGAACTTCTTCGGCCGTCGCCTCCACCTGTGCGCGACCGCCTGTGACGCGCGCCGCTACGGCGAGCTCGACGACGTCTCGTGGTGGGACTTCATCGGCGCCGAGGCGCGCTCGCCGGCCTATCGCAAGTATCTGGCGACCGGGATGATGCGCAACCTGGTCGCCGCCCGCCCCGAGCACATCAGCGCCCGCACCGGCGGGACGCTGCTGCTGCAATTGCTGTACGGCGCGTTCGGCCGCGGGCCGGCCTCCGATCGCGTCCTGTGCGGCCCGACCAACCGGGTCTGGTTCGACCCGTGGGTGGCCCACCTGCGCTCGCTCGGCGTCGAGTTCCGCTTCGGCGCCGCGGTCGAGGAGATCCTCGTCGAGGGCGGGCGGATCGCCGGCCTGCGCGTGCGCATGGGCGAATCGGTCCATGTCGTCCGCGGCGACCACTACGTGCTCGCCGTCCCGGCGGAGGTCGCGGCGCGCAAGATCCATCCGGCGCTCTGCTCGCTCGATCCGGCGCTCGCCCGGATCCAGCGCCTGCGCACCGACTGGATGGTCGGGATCCAGTTCTATCTGCGCGCCCCGCTCGACATCGTCGACGGGCACAGCAACTTCTACGATTCGCCGTGGGCGCTGACCTCGATCGAGCAGGCCCGCTTCTGGCCCGAAGTCGACCTCTCGCGCCACGGCGACGGCACGGTGCGGGAGATCCTGTCCGTCGACATCTCCGAGTGGGACCGCCCGGGCCTGAACGGCAAGGCGGCGCGCGACTGCACCGCCGACGAGATCGCCCGCGAGGTGCTCGCCCAGATCAAGCAGCACGTGCCGGCGGCGGTCCGCGAGCGGATCGATCGTCACGTCGTCTGCTACCACCTCGACCCGGACCTCGAGTGCGCCGACGGCGAGCGCCCGGCCCGCAACCGCTCGTCGCTGCTGATCAACACCGTCGGCTCGTGGCGCGACCGCCCGGAGGCCGCGACGCGGATCCCGAACTTCTACCTCGCCGCGGACTATGTCCGCACCTCGACCGATCTCGCGACCATGGAGGGCGCCAACGAGGCCGGCCGCCGCGCCGTCAACGCGTTGATCGAGCGCAGCGGCCTGCGCGCGCCCCCTTGCCGCGTGTTCACGCTGCGCGAGCCGGTGATCTTCGCCGCGGAGCGCCTGCTCGACGCGCTGCGCTTCCACGCCGGCCGGCCGCACCGGCTCGGCGCGCTCGACCCATCGCGCGCCGGGCGAGTCGCCGCGCCGCGCCCGGCCGCGGCGCGCGGCGAACCCGAGCACGCGACGCGAGGAGCGGCCTGATGTTCGACGTCGACGTCGCGATCGTCGGCGGCGGCCCGGCGGGTCTGACCGCCGCCGCCGCGCTGCTGCGCGAGCGCCCCGATCTCGCCGAGCGCACGGTCGTGCTCGAGCGGGCGACCTATCCGCGCGACAAGCCGTGCGCCGGCGCGGTCGGCGGGCGCGGGCTCGCCATCCTGCGCGCCCTCGATCTCGAGCCCGCGGTGCCGCACGTCCCGATCGAGGGCATGACGCTGCGGACCCGCTTCGGTGACTGCACCGCGCGGGTCGGCGCGATCGGCCGCGTCGTCCGGCGATTCGAGTTCGACTCGGCGCTCGCGCGCCTGGCCCGGGCGCGCGGCGTCCGGATCGTCGAGGGCGCGCGGGTCGAGCGGGTCGAGGCCGGGCCGGACGGCGCGACGCTCACGACCCATACCGGCACGCTGCTCGCGCGCCTGGTGATCGGCGCCGACGGCGTCGGCAGCACCGTGCGCAAGGCGATCGGCCTCGGCCCGGGCCGCCACCGCGCGCAGGTGATCGAGGTCGACACTCCGCCGATCGCCGGCGACCCGCCGCGCGGGGTGCTGCGATTCGACGTCAGCGACCCGGACCTCCCGGGCTACGCCTGGGACTTCGCTACCAGCGTCGCCGGCCAGCCGCTCGTGTGCCGCGGCGTCTATCACCTCAAGGGCGTCGGGCCGGGCGGCGAGCTCGACCTCGCCGCGCGCCTCGACGCGCGCCTGCGCGCGCAGGGGCTCGACCCGGCCCGCTGCGCCGCCCGTCGCTACGCCGAGCGCGGCCTCGCGCTCGACGCTCCGCTCGCCCGCGGCCCGCTGATGCTGTGCGGAGAGGCGGCCGGCATCGATCCGATCACCGGCGAGGGCATCGCCCAGGCGATCGAATACGGCGAGCTCGCCGGCCGCTTCGCCGCCGGGGTGCTCGCGGGCCGGGCCCACCTCGACGACTGGACCCGCTTCATCCACCGCTCTCGTCTCGGTCGCGACCTCGCCGCCCGAGTGCGCCTCGCCCCGCTCGTCTACGGCGCACTCCGTCCGCTGGCCGAGCGCGCGCTCGCCTTGCCAGGGGTGCTCGGGCTGGGCTGCCGCCACTTCGGCGACCGCTGGCCCGCGCCGTGGTCGGCCTGGCTCGGCGGCCGGCTGCCGGGCCTCGACCGCCTCCGGCGAGCGGCGTGACGCGAGCGGTCGTTCATCGAGGGCCGCAGCGCCGCGTGCCCGGCCAGGCCGCGGCCCAGGCGGGGCGCCGGGTCCAGCCGAGGTCGTCGTCCGCGTGCGCGTCAGGGGGACCGGAAGGATTGGCGCGTTCGTTCAAGACGCGCGCTGGATCCGGCCGCAAGCTCCCCGGTACGAGCCCGAGGTGAGCATGGTGTCCCTTCTTCCACGAAGTTTGCGTCGCGTCACGACGGCGGCGCTGTCCTGTTGTCTGGTGCTGTACACCGGTTGCGGCGCGAAGTTGCCGCTCCAGCGCGTGTCGGTGGGTGACGCCGAGCGACCCGTGCGCCCGCCGGGGACGGTGTTGTTCGTGCTGACGGCCGCCGAGGTGCAGACCCTGGCCAACGGCAAGACCCGGTCGACCGGCTACTTCCTCAACGAGTTCTATGATGCGTACGCCGCGGTCACGGGCGCGGGCTATCAGGTGATGATCGCCACGCCCGACGGGCGCCCGGCGGTGGTCGACCCCGAGAGCTTCGAGGAGGACTACTGGCGCGATCACCCGGAAGCGCTCGCGCGGGCGCGCGCCCTCGTGGGCGAGCTGCCGGAGTTGCGCCGGCCGCTGACCCTCGACGAGGCGCGGCGGCGCGTCGACGAGCTGCAGGGCCTCGTGGTTCCCGGAGGACAGGGGGTGATGATCGACCTGCTCGACAACCCCGCGCTCCACGAGCTGGTGCTCGCGCTGGGGCGGACCGATCGCCCGGTCGGCCTCGTGTGCCACGCCCCGGCCGTGCTGGCGCGGCTGCCCGCGCAGGGCAACCCGTTCGCGGGGCGCCTGGTGACCTCGGTGTCGGGGATGGAAGAGTGGTATATCGAGACCTTCGTGATGCGGGGCAAGGCGATCGAGCGGCAGATCGGCGATCAGCTCGCCGACCGCGGCTATCGCTACGATTCGGGCCGACCCGGCAAGCCGCACGCGGTCCGCGACTGCAACCTCGTCACCAGCCAGAACCCGTTCTCTGGGCCGCCGTTCGCGCGTGAGCTGCTCGCCGCGCTCGACGACTGGCGCCGCGGTGGGCGCTGCGTGGAGGTCCCTCGTGGCCGCTGAACCGGTGGTGGTGATCACGGGCGGCACCGAGGGCGTCGGGCAGGCGCTGGTGCGGCGATTCGTCGCGCGCGGGGTGCAGGTCGTCACGTGCGCGCGCCGGCCCCGCGAGCTCCCCGGGGCGACGGTGGTGGCCGCCGACGTGACGAGGGCCGAGGATCGCGCGCGCCTCGTCACGGTCGCGCGTGCCCGCGGCGGCGTGGTCGGGCTGATCAACAACGCCGCGATCCAGCGCCCGCACCGCCTGGCCGAGGGTGGCGCGAGCCCGCAGGATCTCGAGGTCGAGCTGCACACCAACCTGCTCGCTCCGATCGCCCTCGGACAGATGTTGCTGGGCGACCTCGCGGCGCACGGGGGCTTCCTCGCCAATGTCAGCTCAGGTCTCGCGTATGTGCCGCACGCGCGCGCCCCGGTGTATTGCGCCACCAAGGCGGGCCTGTCGCACTATACGCGCTCGGCGCAGCGCCAGCACCCGGGGGTCCGCCTGGTCGAGATCGTGCTGCCGATGGTCGACACGGCGATGACGCGGGGCCGCGGACGCGGCAAGCTGAGCGCCGACGAGGCGGCGCGGCAGATCGTGGCGGGGCTCGACGCCGGGCGCGAGACGATCTGGGTCGGCAAGGCGCGCCTCTTGCCCTGGTTGCTGCGGCTGGTGCCCGGATTGATCACGGACCTGCTCGGCCGAGCCGAGCACGAGGCGCCCTCGGTATGACGCTGCTCCGCACGAGCGAGGCGAGCGCGGACGGGAAGCCCGCAGAGCGCGGCGAGATGAGCAGCGCCGGGCTGATGGCCTTGTTGCGAGGTGTGGTCGAGGCGCGGTTGCCGGGTGTGACGGTGGAGTCCGGAGCCGACAAGAGGGCGCTGCTGTCGGTGCTCCACGCGCACCTCGGGGCGACCGGCGTGTTCGAGGCGGGGCTCGCGCTGCGCGGGCTGTCGCCGCATCCGGTGCTCGACGCGCTCGGCCTGGGCTCGACGCCGATCGAGGTGCTCGGTCGCTGGAGCCGACTCGAGCGATTCGGGCACGCACGGCATCGCACGCGGATCGCCGCCGAGGGCCCGGGGCCTCGGGTGAGCGTGGAGCACTTCGCCCTCGACGGAGGGGCGATCGCCGGGCTCGACGATCTGTTCATCTGGGGCGTATTGCTCGCGCTGCTCGCTCGCGCGGGGTTCTCGGGGCTGCGCGCGTGGATCGAGCCGCCCGGCGCGGAGCCCGTGCTCCTCTTCGCGAACGGCGCCGTCGCGCTCGCGGACCCCGTGCCCGCCGCGACGGCGCGCGCGACGTTCGTGTGGGCGCCGGATCACCGCGCGGAGCGCTGCGCCGTCGACACGCAGGACAGCGCGACGATGCAGGCAGCCCTCACCCGCGTGCTGCGCTCCGATCTCCTCCGCAGATGGCGAATCGACGACGTCGCCCGCCTCCTGCGTGTCTCCCGGCGCAGCCTTCAGCGCCAACTCGCCGACGAGGGCACGTCGTTCTCCGAGCGCCTCCACCGCGCCCGCATCGACGCCGCCTGCGCCCTGATGACCGACCGCCGGCTCTCCCTCGCCGAGATCGCATTCTGCGTCGGTTTCTCCGACCAGGCCCACTTCTCCCGCCTGTTCCACCGCTACCTCGATGTCCCGCCGTCTGCCTACCTCGAGCTGCTCGAGCCGGATCCGCGAAGGATCGAGCAGGCCGGGGCGATCGCGTGGGAGCCGCCCGCGAAGGTCCAGCTCGTCAAGGGCCGGGTTCGCTGAGCGTCTCGAGTTCGGCAGAACGGATCGCCCGCACCAGACCCGGATGCGGGGGGGCGGCGTGACGGCCGGCGGCGCGCCGGTCGGGACGCTGCTGGTCGGGACGCTGCTGGTCGAGTGGTCCGTCGGCGTCGGCGTCGTCGGCGCGGGCGGCGACGGCGTCGAGCCGCGTGTCGGCGGTCGGTCCTTCGCGCCGACCACCCGGCTCACCGCTCGGGGCCGGGAGGCGGCACGAGGGCGGCGGCGCTGCGGCGGATGACGTCGGTGAGGTGATCGAGGACGGCGCGGATCCTCGGGGTGTGCCGGCTGTCGTGGTGGACGCCGAGCCAGATCTCGCGCACGGGCTCCGGCGCGCCGGTTTCGAGCCGGCGCAGCTCGGGGAGACCGTCGCCGAGGTAGCGCGGGAGGCAGACGAGGCCGAGGCCGCCGCGCGCGGCCGCGAGCTGGACGGCGCGGCTGTTGCTGCGCAGCGCGACGGCGGCGGCGGCGGTGCGGGCCGAGAACCACGCCGCCTCCGGGAGCGCGAGGAGGTCGGGCAGCATGGTGATCACGGCGTGGCCGGGGGCGCCGGCAGCGAAGTCGGGGGGGCCGTGACGGTCGAGCCAGGCGGCCGCGGCGTAGGCCCCGAAGGCCATGGCGCCGACCTTGAGGACGACGGCGTCGTGCTGCTCGAACTTGGCGATCCGCACGGCGATGTCGGCCTCGCGGCGCGACAGGCTGAGGTTGCGGGTGTCGGTGTCGAGCTCGACGGTGATGCCGGGGAAGCGGCGCGCGAGCGCGGGCAGCGAGGGGGCGAGGATCTGGGCGCCGAGGGCGTCGACGGTGGTGACGCGGACGACGCCCTCGAGGCGGACGTCCTGGCCGGAGATCAGGCGCTCGATCGCCAGCGTCTCGGCCTCGATGCGCTCGACGTTGGCGAGGATCTGCTCGCCGGCCGGGGTCAGGATGAAGCCGCGCGGTGTCTTCTGCAGGAGCCTGGCGCCCGAGCGGTCGTGCAGGCCGTCGAGTCGGCGGCCCATCGTCGTCTGGGTGACGCCGAGGGCGCGCGCGGCGGCCGAGAGGTTGCCGTGGCGGGCGATGGCGAGAAACGTGCGGAGGTCGTCCCAGTCCATGAGGTCGCGCGAGGGCGCGCTCCGGGGAGGATGCGGGGCGACGCGGGCGGGGTCAACGATTTCGCAGAGGCGATCGGCGGATCCTCGGGGTTTCGGGCCCTGCGGTCGCGGTTAGGTTGCAGTCGAGGGGCGCGGACGACGAACGTTCGAGCCGACGCCCCGGAGGAATCTGCCATGACGACGCTCACCGCTCTTCATCCCCACATGTCCACCACGCTCGTGACCGCCTGCGCCGGCCTGCTCGCCGTCGCGGCGCTGCCGGGCTGCGACGTCGACGACACCGGCAAGCTGGCCGAGTACGAGGCCGCGGCGGCGCAGGTCGAGGAGCACCTGGAGACCTTCGACGAGCTCGACTTCGACGTGTTCAGCAATCAGAAGTGGGACCTGCTGCACCACAGCCATTCGCCCGACGTCGTGGTGCACTGGCCGGACGGGCGCGTGACGCAGGGGATCGAGGTCCACATCGAGGATCTGAAGGGTCTGTTCGTGTACGCGCCGGACACCCGGATCAAGGTGCACCCGATCAGGTTCGGCTCCGGCGAGTGGACGAGCGTCACCGGGATCTTCGAGGGCACGTTCACCGAGCCGATGCCGAACGCGGACGGGACGATGACGCCGCCGACCGGCAAGCCGTTCAAGCTGACGATGAACACGGTCGGGCGGTGGGAGAACGGGGTGATGGTCGAGGAGTTCCTGTTCTGGGACAACCTGACCTACTTGCGGCAGATCGGGCTGCTGCCGTGAGCCTGGTCGGCAGCCGCCGCGCTCGACGACCAGCCCGGCGTGCAGGGCGGCACGACCGGGCTCGTCGGCGAGCGACGGCGCCGACGCTGTCGTCGGGCTGGTGGACGCGCGCGCGACCGCAGGGGCGGCTCATCGTGGTCGCCTTCGATCCGCAGCTCGGCGCCGCCGCCGTCGGTCGACGCGGCGCGCAGGGTCCAGCCGTGGGCGGCGATCACCTCGCGCGTGATCCGGAGGCCGAGGCCGAGGCCGCCCGCCCGCGGGCCCTGGGGGGCGCGCAACAGGCGATCGGAGGGGCCGGGGCCGGCCTCGGAGACGGCGATGCAGAAGCGGGCGTCGTCGGCCTCGAGGCGCACGAGCACCGGGCCCTCGCCGTGGAGGATCGCGTTGTAGACGAGGTTGGAGAGGGCGCGCTCGAGGCCGACGGGATGGGCGCGCACGCCGAGGCCGGGGGCCTCGATCAGCGTGTCGACCTGCACGCCGTGGGCCGCGCCGATCCGGCGGAAGCGCTCGCCGACCCGCTCGACCAGCGCCTCGGCGTCGACGTGGGTCCGCTGGTCGTCGAGCGCGGCGCGGCTGCGGCTGTCCTGGTGGAGGTTGTCGAGCAGGAGGCCGAGGTAGGCGACCTCGCGCAGCGCGGCCTCGGCCTCGGACGTCCGGCCCTGGGTCGCCCAGGCTTGCACGATCAACGACAGCGCGGCGACGGGGGTGCGCACGTCGTGGGCGACGTCGGCGAGGTGGCGCTCGACGGCCTCGCGCTGGGCCTGCAAGAGCGAGGCGTCGGCGCGGAGCCTCGCGTCGGCGCGCGCGAGCGCCTGCGCGACCCGGCCGAGGTCGTCGGCGGGGCCGTCGGCGGAGAGGGTCTCGCGCGGGAATTCGGGGCCGCCGACGCGCTCGGCCGCGGCGGCGAGCCCGGCGAGACGCCGCTGCAGCGGGCGGACGCCGAGCGCGAGCGTGGTGCCGAGCACGGCGACGAGGCCGAGCAGCACGCCGACGAGCAGCGGCTCGGCGAGGTTGCCCACCGGCAGCGGCGCGAACGGCTCGGCGACCAGGAGCGGACACGCGGGCTCGCCGGTGACCAGCACGGCGCGGCCCAGGAAGTAGCGGCCGGGGGCGGAGACGTCGAGCCGGGTCGGTGGTTCCGCGGCGAGGGCGGCCTGCAATTCGCGGTCGACGGTCAACGGGCTGCCGTCGCCGGACAGCGAGCGGCCTTGCCGGTCGTAGGCGCGCAGCAGCACCTTGTCGCGGAGGCGGTGGAAGCCGGCCGGGTGCGCGGCGCAGTCGGCGAGCAGCGCGGGACCGGTCGTCGGCGAGGCGGCGAGTTCGAGCAGCGCCTCGGTGGCTTCGCGCGTGGTGGAGTGGATCCGCCAGGCCGGTACGCCGTGGGCGAGCAAGCCGTAGAGCAGGGCCGAGGCGCTGGCGACCAGGGCGAGGCGAGTCGCCAGCGAGAGCCGCGATTTCATACGACCTCCGGCGGATCGAAGCGGTAGCCGCGGCCGGCGATCGTGTGGATGCAGGCGGCGGCGCGCGGGCCGAGCTTGCGGCGCAGGCGGGAGATGTGCGAATCGACGGTGCGCTCGGCCGGGCCGTCGAGGTCGTCGCCGCCGATCACCGCGGCGAGCTGGGCGCGCGAGACGGCGCGGCCCTGGCGGTGGACGAGGACGCCGAGGGCGGCGCGCTCGGCGGGGGTGAGGTGGATGCGCTGGTCGTCGCGGCGGATCCAGCCGTCGGCGAGGTCGACCTCGACGTCGGCGATCTGCAGGGTCGTCGGCGCGCGCAGGTGCTGGCGCAGGCGGATCCGCAGCAGCAGCTCGTCCATCCAGAACGGCTTGGGGACGAAGTCGACGGCGCCCTGCCCGAGGGTCGAGAGGCGGGTGCGCAGGTCGGTGCGGGCCGACAGCACGATCACCGGCGGGCACGGACCGGCGGCCCAGCGAAGCAGCAGCGCGTCGCCGTCGCCGTCGGGCAGGCCGATGTCGAGCAGGATGATGTCGAAGGCGACGACGTCGACCGCGGACGCGGCCGCGAGGCTGGCGACCCGCACCGGCTCCATGCCGGCCCGCTGGAGCCCGGAGACGAGCTGCCCGCCGACGGCGGCGTCGTCCTCGACCACCAGCACGCGCGTCCGCGGCATCGTCCGGGCTCCACTCCTTCAGGGCGTCACGCCGCAGGCGGCGAGCGGCTCGGCGCAGGCGCCGGCGAGCGCGCCGTCCATGCAGTCGGCGAAGGTGGCGTAGCTGTCGGCGCACTCGCTGGCCAGGCACTCGCCGACGTTGCCGCCGAGCATCATCGACCCCATCGCGCAGCCCATGAAGCACTCGCGGGCGCCCGAGAGCAGCGGCGCGATGCAGGTCTGGGCGCAGGAGCCGGCGGCGGACAGGGTGCAGCTGAAGCAGCCGAAGTCGGTGTCGTCGCACTCGAGGAGGCAGCGGGTCGGGCTGTCGCCGCAGGCGGCGAGGCACGCCGCGCTCGCGCCGCACTTCGGCGCGTCCGCGGCCGGCTGCGGGCGGTAGTCCTCGATCCGCTCGATGTAGAGCAGGCACATCTCGTCGAGCGAGCTCTCGCCCCAGCCGACGTCCTTCGGGGCCTGCTGGACGCCGTCGACGAGCGGCTGGTTCTCGACCGAGTTGTCGTAGGTGCAGGTCAGCTCGAGCGCCGAGCCGGGGGCGATCCGCAGCGCCTCCGCGACCGGCTTGGTGTAGTGCTGCTGCCAGTGGAAGTCCCACTTCGGGATGTCGACGAGGCAGGTCTCGGACTGGTCGGGGGCGGTGGCCCGGGCGCGGATCGAGCTGCCGAGCATGTGCATGTGGCCGGTGAAGCCGAGCAGCTCGAGCGGGTCGTCGGCGTAGTAGGGGACGCGGCTCGTGAAGCTGACGTCGGACTCGCCGGCCGGGATGTCGAGCTCGCGGTAATTGAGGGCGCTGGTGATCCGCAGCCGCTGGGGCGGGGTCTCGCCGCGGAGCAGCCGCACCTCGGTCAAGTCCTGGGTCGGCTCCACGTAGAGCATATTGTAATGCACCTGCGCGACGACCATGCTCCCCGCGTTGACCCGCCGGGCGGTGCCGTCGGTCAGGAGCTCGGGCTCGATGCCGGGCACCCAGGCGCCGAGCTGGTTGGGGAAGCCGCCGGCGAAGCCGCCCATGCCCATGCCCATGCCGCTGCCACTGCTCGGCAGGGGTCCGCCGAAGCAGGTGTAGCCGAGGCCGGCCTCGGCCGCGTCGGCCTCGAGGGCCAGCGGGACCTGGTCCGGCTCGATCGCGTAGACGAGCACGTGGTGGACCGCCGGCGAGCCAGGGACCACCTCGGCGCCGACGAGCCAGGTCTCCTCGGTGAACGCGATCTCGGGGAAGAGGAAGCAGCGCCAGTCGTCGAGGTAGGTCTTCGGCGGCTCGTAGCCGCTGACGACGCCGGTGAACGTCGGGGTGAACGTGACCCGCGACGGCGGCTCGATCGTCGCGGCGTCGGCCGGGTCGCCCTCGGGCGCGCCGGCGTCGACCCAGGCGCGCAGCAGGGCCTTCTGGTCGTCGGCGAGGATCCGCTCGCCCTCGAAGCGCTGACAGGCGGGGTCGGCGTGCCAGGGCGGCATCGTGCCCGCCTCGACCGAGGCGAGCAACGCCGCGGCCATCGCCTTGGCGGAGGTGTAGTCGTCGAGCGAGAACGGAGCATCGCCGTCGTCGCTGTGGCAGCGGCCGCAATTCTGGACGACGAGGGTCTGCACCTCTGGGTACCAGACGGGCCCAGACTTCGGGGCGTCGCCGGTGCTGCCGGCGGGTGCGTCGGTGTCGGCGGCTGGTTCATTCGCGCAGGCGAACAGGGCGAGCGGCAAGAGCCGCAAGATGGCGGGACGGTGCATCGGAACCTCTCGGGGTGTGTTACCAGGGTAGCGGGCCGCTGTTGAAGTCCTGTTGAGGCGAACTCCTCGAAAGGACCGACGCGGGCGAGCGAAGAGGTCCTCGGCCACCGCGACCTCAGGTCCCGCGGAGGCGCTCGTAGGCGGCGAGGAAGCGATCGTCGGGGGTGACGCCGTCGCCGTCGACGGACAGCTCGGGGCGGATGCCCTCGAGGAAGTACATCGGCATCGCGCCCTTGCCCTTGGCCTCGATCTCGCCGCGCGGGGTGCAGACGAACAGCGGATCGAGGCGGGCGAAGGTCTCGCCGGAGATGTTGATCCGGCCGGGCTGGCCCGACGACTCCATGCGGCTGGCGGTGTTGACGGTGTCGCCCCAGATGTCGTAGCTGAACTTCTTGTGGCCGATCACGCCGGCGACCAGCGGGCCGGTGTGAAAGCCGATCCGGACCTCGAAGTGGCGCCGGCCGTCGGTGGTGCGCCCGGCGTCGCGGACGCAGTCGCGCATCTTGAGGGCGGCGAGCGCGACGTCGACGGCGTGGGTGCGGTTCGGCGCGGGCAGGCCGCCGGCGCACATGTACGCGTCGCCGATCGTCTTGATCTTCTCGAGGCCGTGCTGGTCGACGATCCGGTCGAATTGCGAGAACCGGCCGTCGAGCTCCTTGACGAGCTGGGCGGGCGACATCTCGGCGGCGACGCGGGTGAAGCCGACGAAGTCGGAGAACAGGACGGTCGCCGACTCGATCAGCACCGGCTCGACGTGCTTGTGCTTCTTGAGCTCCTCGGCGACCTGCGCGGGGAGGATGTTGTGCAGCAGGCGGTTGCTCTCGTCGATCGCGTCGCGCAGGCGCCGCTCGAAGATCTCGTTGACGACCTCCTGATAGTCGTTGCTCTGCTCGAACAGGATCCGCCAGGCCTCGTCGTGGTCGATGCCGTCGATCCGCCGCGAGATCTCGCGCAGGAGCTCGCGCATGTTGTTCTCGGCGCGGATGAAGAAGGAGATCGAGAAGCCGCCGCTGTTGGGGTCGACGGTGCCGAAGACGCGCAGGATCGTGTCGCGGAACGACCGCTGCCGCTCCGGGGTCGGGCGGTGGAGGGCGAGGATCCGCTCGATGAAGACGCGGTTGTACAGGTCGAACGAGTAGTCGGCGTAGCGGTGGATGAAGCGGTTGCGCCGGGCCCACTCCTCGAGCAGGTTCCACGGCGCGGGCGGGAGCTGCGGGAGCTCGGGGAACTCGTCGAGCAGGCGGGCGAGGATCTGCTGATCGGCCTCGCGGGCGGTCAGGCCGTCGGCGCGCAGCCAGTCGAGCATCGGCGTCGACTTGGCGAGCTCGTCGCGCAGGTGGCGGTAGAAGTACCGGGCGATCCGCTGGGCGAGGACGTGTCGGAGCTCGAGCGGCATGGGCGGGGACATCTTTGCCGCAAAACCGGCCGGGCGCGCGCGGGCGAGGGTGCGCGCGCGCAGGTGTGCGGGGCGTGCGACGCGGCGCGCGGCGGCGAGCGGCCGGCGAACGCGGGCCGCGGCGGCGGTGCCGGTCCTTGCAGTAGGATCGACCGATGCGTCCGACGTCGTTGCTCGCGCGGGGCTTCGTGGTCGCGCACACGCTCGCCGTCACCGCGCTGCACTGGCCGGTGGGGTGGGTCGGGCTGCTGGCGCTGCTGTGCTGGCTGTTCGCGTGGGTCGGCGCCCAGGAGCCGCAGCCGACGCGGAGCGGGCGGCACCGCGATGTCCGGGCCGCCGAGGAGACGGCGCTCGGTCAGAAGCTGCTGTACCGCGAGGGCTGGATCGTCGAGCGCCCGGCGGTCGCGCTGGGGCTGATCGCGCTGCTGTCGCTGCTCGCCGGGTGGACGGTGGTGCAGTGGACGCCGGTCGAGGAGACGTCGCTGGAGATCGCGCAGGTGTTCGTGTGGGCGCCGGCGGTGCTCCTCGCGGCCGGGTTCGTGCTGTCCAACATGGTCAACATGTGGCTCGTCACCGGGCCGATCCTCGCGTTCTGGTTGCTGGCCGTGGTCGCGGGCGCGGCGTCGAAGGAGTGGGACATCGTGGTGCGGGCGGTGCTCGGGGCGGTCGCGGTGCTCGGGTCGCTGTTCTGCGTCGATCTGCTCCGCGGGGCGCGGCGCGGGCTCGAGCGCGCGCAGAGCCGGGGCGCGGGCGCGCAGTAGCGCTGCGCCGACGCGCGGGTGCGCGAGCGAGAGGCGCGGCCGCGGTGCTCGCCGAACGGGCCGGCGGGCGGCTCGCTGGCCGATCGTCCCGTTCGGAGGGATCGGCCGGGATCTTACGCGGCAGTCCGGGCGGTCGCAGCATTAGTTCTCGGCGCCGAGGGTCGGGACGCAGTCGGCCGTCCAGGCGCCGCCGGGGCCGTTGGGCTGGCGGCAATAGGAGATCGCGGCCTGCTGGTCGCCGTAGGTGACCTGATCGGCGATCGTCTTGTCGGGTTTGATCAATGTGACGCGGTCGCCCTTGGCGGCGAGGCCGAACGGGTGCTGGCCGGGCTCCATGCCCTGCGAGACGACGAGGTAGGCGCTCTTGCCGAGCATGGTGCCCTTGGGGAACACGAGCGCCATCGCGTCGAGGGCGGGGTCGTAGCCGGGGCCGACGGCCTCGTCGGTCAGGGCGTAGCCGGACAGGTCGATCGGGCCGCCGGCGTTGAACAGCTCGATCTGGTCGGCGGTCGACTCGAGCTCGTTGATCACGAGGGTGCTGGTGGTCGTGCAGGCGGAGACGTCGAAGGTGCACTTGCCGGTGCAGGCGAGGGCGCCGCCGTCGTAGCCGAGGCCGAGGCTCTGGCAGGTGTCGCCGCCGACGGAGCCGTCGCACTGCTCTGCGTCCTCGAGCTCGCCGTTGCCGCAGGCGGTCGCGGCGAGCTCGTTGGCGGCGCCGAAGGTCTGCTCGCACTGCGCCCACGGGCCGAGGCCGTCGGGGACCCGGCAGTAGGAGACGGCGGCCTTGTAGCCGTCGACGACGACGCTGTCGACGATGCCGTCGGCGGCGTCGACGAGGGTGATCGTCTCGACGAGGTTGTCGCTGATCCCGAACGGGTAGTCGCCGGCGAGCGTCTCCTCGTCGAGCGCGACGAGCACGCGGAACTCGCCGGGGGCGAGGGCGCTGCCGGGCGGGAACACGTAGGTCCGCTCGGGCGGGAAGGTCGGGTCGTCGGACAGCTTCCAGCCGGACAGGTCGGCGGGCTGCTTGCCGACGTTGTGCAGCTCGATCGCGTCGCCGGGCCCGGCGTACATGCCCGAAGGGACAGGCTTCGAGGTCAGCTCGTTGAGGACGACCTTGGCGACGTCCGGCGCGAGCGTGCAGGCGGAGGCGTCGAGGGTGCAGCTCCCGCCGCAGGCGAGCGCGCCGCCGGTGTAGGCGGGGTCGAGGTCGGCGCATTGCTTGCCGGCGAGCTCGGGGCCGTCGCACTCCTCGCCGGCCTCGATCACCGCGTTGCCGCACTCGAACGCGGGGCCGGTGGTCGGCGAATCGGTGGTCGGGTCGTCGGGGGGCGAGGGATCGGTGGTCGGCGGATCGGTGGTCGGCGCGTCGGTGGTCGGGGCCGCGCTGCCGCCGTCGCCGTCGGGGTCGGCCTGGGTCGGGTTGCAGGCGCAGGGCAGCAGCGCGACGAGGGCAGGGATCAACTTCGACTTCGACAGGGCGATCATCGTGGCTCCAAAGGTGGCCCCGCGGGCGCCGTGGCGGCCCCGGGGCGCGGTACGGGTTGTCAACGGAGATTGTGACAGCGGCCTGCGGGCGTCAGGGCTCGCAGGTCGAGAGGTTGAGCGGGGCGCCCTCGCCCTCGCCGATCGTCAGGACGCCGGCGCCGGAGCGCAGCCAGGTGACGGCCTCGCCGTTCGGTTCGGCGGCGGCGGGCAGCTCGCAGGGGTCGCCGCGCAGGGCCTCGGCGACGGATTGCTCGGGGCGCATCGGGTAGAACAAGAGGCCGTGGGTGGTTCGCAGGAGGACGCCGGTGCCGGCGGGGTGGACGGCGCCGCCGGTGATCTTGGCGCGGTTCGGCGGATCGAGCTCGCCGCGGTCCGCGGCGGTGTGCGTTCGATCGGCGGTCAGCGGCGGGGTGAGCTCGAAGATCGCGGCCGGTTCGGCGGTCTTGGTGACGATCGTGACGGTCCCGGTGCGCGGGTGGACGAGCAGGGCCTCGGCGTCGTGGGGGCCGTCGGGGTAGGTGAAGACGATCCGTTCGGCGGCGACGGTGCGCTCGCCGGGGCCGACCGCCGCGGGCTCGGGGAGGCGGTAGAGGGCGTAGGCGAGCCGCTCGCGGGTGTTGTCGCCGATGTCGCCGAGGTAGAGGCAGCTGGCGGCGGTCGGGGGATCACATGGCCCCTGGGCCATGTCCTCCCAGTCGACGTTCTGCGCGTCCGCGAGCTTGAAGACGCCGAGGTCGGCGCCGGCGCGCGAGAACGCGAAGAAGCGCGAGGAGTCGCCGGCGTCGTTGTGGGCGTAGAACACGTCGTCGTGGACCGCGCTGGCGGCCAGGCCGGAGGTCTCGTCGAGCTTGGGCCGCTCGAGGGCGCCCGCGGCGGACGGTGCGGCGCAGGCGGGGCAGGCGCGGGCGTCGGGGTCGTCGCAGCCGGCGGGGGCCTGGAGGGCGCCGAGCAGGGCGGCGGCGAGGAAGAGGGGGAGGCGGGGGGTCATCGCGGCGCTCCTGGGCCCGGGCGAGCCGGGGTGCGGCCGGGGGCGCGGGCGCCCGGGAGGGGGCCGCCGATCGCGGCTTCGAGGTCGATCACGGCCTCGCGGTGGGCGAGCCGGGCGGCGGTGTGGATCCGTCGGGCGGCGACCATGCGCGCGGCGATCTCACCGGCGGCGACGGCGTCGAGCGAGCCGGCCGCGAGCGCGGCCTCGGCCTCGCGGGCGGCCGCGTCGACGCGGGGGAGGAGGCCCGCCTCGAGCTCGCGGACGCGGCGGGCGGTCTGCTCGACGCGGGCGAGCGCCTCGGCGACGTCGCGGGCGACGTCCGAGATCTCGGCGCGCTCCTCGAGCTCGCGCTGGCGCAACACGGCGCGCCTGGCCTTGATCTCGCCGCGGTTGAGGCTGAAGAGCGGGACGTTGAGGGCGACGCCGAAGGTCCACGAGGCCGGGGTGGAGGCTTCGGGGCCGATCCGGTAGTGGATCTGCGCCCACTCGAACCACGGCCACGCCTGGCTGCGCGCGAGGAACACGTCGGCCTCGGCCTGGCCGACCCGGCTCTGCGCGGCGCGCAGCTCGGGGCGGGCGGTCAGCGCCTGCTCGGTCAGGGCGTCGAGGTCGAGCGCGACGTCGCGCAGCTGCAATTCGCCGGGGTCGATCTGGAATTGCGCCGAGTCGTCGAGGCCGCCGAGGTGCGCGAGCTCGCTGCGGATCGTCGCGAGCTCGTCGCGCAGGTGGGCCGACTCCTCGCGGGCCTCGGCGTGGGCGACGTCGGCGAGCGCGGCGTCGAGGCGGGTGGCGACCGACTGCTCGACGCGGGCGCCGACCTGGTCGCGCCGGGCGGCCCGCAGCTCGGCGGCGTGGGCGACGAGCTCGAGGTCGGCGGTCAGCATCGCCATGCGGGCGAACAGCTTGTAGATCCGGGCGCGGAGCTGCCGCCGGGCGTCGTCGGTCTCGCTGCGCTGGACCTCGGCGGCGCGCTCGGCCCCGTGGACGCGCGCGCGCACGCTGCCGGGCCGGGGGACGGGCATGCGCAGGACGACGTTGAGGCCCGGGCGGCCGGCGATCGCGTCGTCGAGGTTGAAGCTCTGGAGGCGGAACTCGGGGTTTTCGATCTGGCGGGCGGCGTCGACCTGGGCGGCGGCGGCGTCGGCCCTGGCCGTGAGCGCGGCGAGCGAGGAGCTGCGGGCGAGCGCGAGGTCGTAGACCTGCTCGGCGGTCAGGGCGGCGCCGGGGGCGGCGGGTTCGGCCCGCGTCGCGGACGACGGGCCGGCGCCGCGGGCCTTCGCGGCCTGGCTCGCGCGCCAGGTGGCGACCGCGCGGTCGGGCGCGTAGGCGCGGGCGTGGAAGCAGCCGGCGAGCAGGAGCGCGGCGGCGAGGGTCACGGCGCGGGCCATCGCTGCTCCATCCATTGCGGAGTGTCGTCGCCGGCGTCGAACACGACGACGAGCGCGGCGCCGGACTGGGCGAGGCCCTCGGGCTTGAGGCCGGGGAAGCTGCGGACGCGGCGCGGGGCGGCGGAGTCCGGGTCGACGTGGAAGAGCGCGCCGTCCTGGGTCCGCGGGTCGAGGCCGGAGGCGGTCGCGGCGATCATCCAGGTGCCGTCGTCGAGCTCGAGCAGCTCGGAGATCCCGCCGGGGACCGCGGCGCCGTCGGCGGTGACGGTCAGCGGGATCTGGGCGCGCTGCGACAGCGCGCCGGCGGCGAGCCGGCCGGTCGCGAGCAGCGCGTCGGGCGACTCGAGGTGCCAGACGAGCGCGCCGCGCGGGCCGAGCGGGGCCTTGAGGCCGAGCAGGAGGCCGCCGCCGGCGGTCGCGGTCATGCCCTCGATGTCGAGGTCGTCGAGGCCGGCGAGGCCGAGGCCGGCGAGGACGTCGGGACCTGCTCCTTCGAGCAGGCGCGCGAGGTGGACGACGGCGGCCGCGCGCGCGCCGGCGTCGCCGAGGGCGACGTGGACGAGGCGCTGGCGAGCGGCCGGGCGCTTGCCCTTGCGGCTGGTGCTCTGCGAGGCGAGCACGTAGAGCCCGCCGTCGGGGGCCGGGGCGATCGCCTCGAGGTCGCTGAGCGCGTCGACGCCGGCGATCACCAGCGGTTCGGGGTCGACGCGGCCGCGGACGTCCATGGTGAACAGCCACGGGACGTGCTCGTCGCGGCCGTCGAAGCCGGTGTCGTCGCTGGCGATCACGAAGCGGTCGAGGCGCGGCGACCAGGTCAGGGCGGACGGCTCGAAGCGGGTGCGCGCGCGCAGCGAGGGCGGGACCTGCAGCGCGGCGGGAGCGGCGGGGGCGGCCCAGGTCGCGGGCTGCGGGGCGGGGGCGGGGGCGGAGGAGGCGGCCGCCGAGGCGACGACCGGGCCGCCCGTGCGCGCGCCGGCGTGCGGCGAGGGGCGGCCGAGGAACGCGACGGTGAAGCCCTGGCCGGGCGCGAGCGGGGCGGGCTCGTCGACGGCGACGTAGGCGGCGCGGCCCCACTCGGGGGTCCGTGGGTCGCGCCAGCAGCGGGGCGGCAGCTGGGCGACGTCGGGGGCGAGGCGCTCGAGGTGGGCGGACAGCGACGGGCCGGCGGCGGCGTGGAGCTGGACGGCCTCGCCGACCGCGAGGGCGGCGGCGGCCTGCTCGTCGAGGCAGACGAACACGTGCGGCGGGACCGGGCCTGCGGTGTCGGGGACGATCGTGGCGATCGGGGCGGCGGCGGCGACGAGCTCGCCGGGCCGGACGTGGACGGCGGAGACCTCGCCGTCGACCGCGGCGCGCAGGGCGAGCGACTCCTTGCGCAGGCGGAGCAATTGTTCGCGGCCGCGGACGACCGCGAGCTCGGCGCGCAGCGGCTCGGTCGCGCGGTCGGTCGCGTCGGCCGGGACGCCGCCGCGGCGGGCCCGGGCGGCGGCGGCCTGGCCGGCGAGCTGGGCGATCGTCGCGTCGGCCGACGCGAGCTCCTTCTCGAGCGCGCTGTGCTTGACGGCGAGCGCGTCGAGCTCGCGGCGGTCGGCCATCCGCTTGTCGACGAGGCCGCGCAGGACCGCCAGTTGCTTGCTCATCGCCGCGAACTCGGCGGCGCGGACGCTGCGGTCGGCGCGGGCGACCTGCAGCGCGCGCTCGGCGGCCTCGACCGACTCCTCGATCCCGCGGCTGGCCTCGCCGACCTTGAATTGCGTCTCGGCGGCGACGGCCGCCAGCTCGGCCTCGATGCGGAGCGCCTCGGCGGCGAGGATCTCGAGCTCGGCGTCGAGCTCGCGGGCGTCGAGGCTGGCGATCAGGTCGCCGGCGCGGACGCGCTGGCCGGGCGCGACCGCGAGGGCGTCGATGCGGCCGGCCTGGGGCGCGGACACGCCGGCGGGCCGGGCCTCGACGAACCCGCGGGCGGCGGCGACGTCGAGGCCCTGCCACAGCCACGCGGCGGCGCCCATGGCGGACAGCCACGCGATCCAGGGGGCGACACGCGTTCGGACGAAGGTCAGCATCGGCTACAGCTCCACGGTCGGCTCTTGCAGCAGCAACGACACGTCCTGGATCCCCGGCAGGGTCTCGAGCTCGCGTACGAGCGCGATCCGGTGCTTCGGGTCGCCGAGGCGGACCTGGTAGGCGTGCTCCATCGCCTGGCCCTGGGCGACCTCGCGGAGGGTGACGAGCGCGACGAAGCGGGTGTGCCGGCGCAGGAGCGTCATCAGGCCGACCTCGTCGGCCGAGGTCGGCAGGCGGAAGCGCAGCAGGCCGTCGAACCGGCGCTGGCTGCCGAACTCGGTCCAGGTCAGCGTCGCCGTCGCGGCGCAGAACAGGACGGTGCCGTAGACGGCGGCCCGGTGGCCGCCGAGGCCGGAGGCGATGCCGGCGGCGAGCGCCGCGAACACGAACATCATGTCCCGGGGGTCGCGCAGGGCGGTGCGGAAGCGGATGATCGACAGGCCGCCGGCGATGCCGATGCCGGCGGCGATGCTGTTGCCGACGGCGAGCATCAGCATGCAGGCGATCACGCTGCCGACGACGATCGCGTGGACGAGGCCCTGCGAGTACGACATGCCGCGGAATGTCCACACATAGACCGCCGCGATCGCCTGGGCGAGGCCGAAGGCGAGCAGCAGCGACAGCGCGGCCGCCTCGGAGGAGGCCGTCGCGGCGGCGCCGGGCAGCCACACGTCGGTCGCCATCACAGGCCCCCTGCGAGGCGGAAGACGCGGGCGTCGACCGGCTGGAAGTGGGCGCGGATCGAGTTGCCGTACTTCGAGTAGCCGCAGCGGACCAGGCCGAACCGGCGGGCCAGGTTGACCATCCAGATCGGGACGTGCGTCGTGAATTTCAGTTCGAGCACGGTCATCGAGTGCGAGGTCCGCTGAGTGACGGTGTCGTCGAGCGAGCGCCAGGCCCGCTCCTCGGGCTCGAAGGACAGGCGCTCCATCCGTTGCGCGCGGATGTGGGTGTCGAAGGTGACCCGCGCGTAGTCGTCGATCGTGCTGAAGTATGGCTCGCGCTGGTAGCGGACGAGTGTGAAGGGGCGCACGTGCAACGTTCTAGCAAGCGCGAGGAACCGTTCAACCGCGGCCCGATCTTTGCCGCGGATCGACTCGGGGATCGGCGCGGCCGGGTCCGCCAGCAGCTGCAACCATTGATCTCGGGACACGCGGCCGCGGCTCTTCGAGATGACGTCGTTGATCCGCCGCTTGACCTCGAAGAAGATCGGGGCCTTCGGCGCGTCGGGGTAGCTGCGCACCCGCATCTTGATCCGGTCGACCTGCTCGTGGTCGTTGGCCCAGAACAGCCCGAGCTCCGCCGTGTCGAAGTACAGCGTGTCGATCGTGTAGGTCCGCGTCGGCGACTTCGCGGCGTGCTCGTCGAGCTGACAGTACGGCCGGATCGCGGCCCGCAGCCCCGCCGCGGTCTCGTGGTCGATCAGATACTTGTACTCGCGCCTCTCGATCAGCGTCGCTTCGGACATGGCGTCTCCCTCTCGCCGGGCGCTTTCGCCCCGCAGGCCTCGGACCTCATCGCCTTGGAGTGTCCCAAGAGAGCATAGTGTTACAGGATGATGAACGCCCCGTGACATGCGCGCGACATGCGCGTGGTCCCGGGGCAAAAACGCGGTTTTGCCTCCAGCTCGACGCCGGTGCGGACTCGCCCCGCCGGGCCCTCTCGGCGATCGACCCCCCTGTCGGTGCGCCTGGAACAGCATGAACCGGCGGGGCGGCGAGCGCTCGTGTCCGACGGGGTCCGCGTCACACGGGTGAACGCGCGGGCGATCGGTGTGCGCCTGGCCGCACGGGCAGGCGCGGCTCGCCCGGTCGGCGAGGGCGTCGCGGTCATGGGCGCAGGGCGTGGACGAGCCAGGTCAGGCCGGCGAGGGGCACGAGGTAGAGCGTGGCGAAGTAGATCCCCCAGCGGCACGATCTCGTCAGGTCGCCGGCGCAGCCGTGGCGGTCGCCGGCGACGCGACCGACCGCGCGCATGAACAGCGAGTAGGCGAGCAGGCCGGCGATCGGCAGCGCGAGCTCGACGAGGAGCCACGCGGCGAAGTAGAAGGCGACGACCAGGACGAGCGCGACGAACGCGAACGCGCAGCCCTCGCCCTCGCCGCCGACGCTGCAGCCGTCGAGCCACGCGGCGTCGGGCGAGCCGCTCGAGGTGCCGGCGCCCTTCGGCCGGTTCCACGGGAGGAACACGACGAGGTCGTCGCGCAGGCGAAAGCCGCGATAGAGGAGGATGACGAGGGTGACGGCGAGGATCAGCCACCATGCGGCGAGCACCAGCTGGGCCTCGATCCAGCGCGGCAGGCCGAGCGAGGCCGGGACGAGCACGGCCGCGAGCGCCATGCTGCCGAGCACGACCAGCGCGGTCAGCTTGCCCGAGAGGCGCGGCGAGACGGCGAGGATCGCCCGCCGCGCGAGGGCGCGGTACGGGTGCGGCGGCCCGGCGCCGGCAGGGTCGTCGTCGCCGGGTAGCGGGTCGCCGGGCTCGCGGTGCGCGAGCGGGCCGGTCGAGCCGGTGGTGGCGGTCCACAGGAGGATCGCGGCGACGAGCACGCCGAGGGCCGCCGCGCCGACGACGGCGGCCGGGTTCTGCTGCCACAGCCGCTCCTCTCGCACGAGCCACCCGCCGCCGCCGAAGGTGAACAGGAGGACGGTGACCGCGAGCGAGACCCGCCGCTGCGGCCGCGTCGCAGCCTCGTAGGCGCACAGGGCACAGGCCGCGCGCTCGCCCATGGTGAAGCGGAAACAGGCGTCACACAGCGGCCGCCCGCAGCTGGTGCAGGCCACGAGCGCAGGCTCGGCCGGGTGGTGAGCGCAGGTCGCGGCGGGCGTCACGGCAGGGGGGGGAGACTGTAGCCGATCACGGAGGTCGGTTCGCACAGGCGGGGAGAGCAAGAGCGCGCGCGCGCGACGGCGCGTATCGGTCGAACCACGGCGGCCGGCCGCGCGAGCTCGATGGCACGCGCGCTGAATGGCGAGGGCGATGATGATGGGGCGAGCGCGCAGCCCGGTCGAACAGGAAAGGAGCCGTCGCTCGCCGCCGGCCGATCGTCGACGGATCGTTCCCGCTGCATCCGCCTCCGACGAGCGAGACACGCATTCAAGGTATGCAACGACTGCATCTCGGCATGCGGGCCCGTCGAAAGACACCGCCTGCTCCGCTGGATCCTTGTGTCACCGCCCCCGGAGCCGCTCATGGCCTCTCGATCAGGAGCTAGCGCCGCGCCCAGGGCCTAACGACACCACCTCGCTTGGTCTCATCGCCGCTGGCTTCGTTGGCGAAACTCGTAGTACGGTCCAGTACAACTTCGTTTCGCCGCCTCGCCAGCGACGATGATCCCGGCGCGAGGCGGCGCCGTTAGACCCTGGGCGCGGCACTAGCGCGGGACGGCGGTGATCGTGTCGCAGGCGGATTCGCCGGTGAAGACGAGCCAGCCGCCGGGGGCCTGGGCTTTGGGCCATCGGCCGTCGTGTGCGCGCAGGAAGACCCATTCGTCGGCGGTGAGCCCGGTCTGGATCGCGGCGCCGGGGGCGAGGGTGGTCGTCGGGGACTGGTCGTCCGGGGCGGCGGTCGCGGGGCCGATGGCGAAGGTCGCCGGTGCGGGGCAGCGGTTGCGGAGCTCGGTGGCCAGCTGCATCGGTCGGACGCTCGCGCCGTCGGGCGGCGGGGGGCCGAGGCGCGCGAGGTCGTCGCGTGGGATCGGCTGCGAGTCGCCTGGCCTCCAGGTCAGGTCGGCGGCGATCCGTCGCTCGAGCGGCGCGATCGCGGGGGGCGGCTCGGCGGGGCCGGGAGGCGGGGCGCAGGCCGCGGACAGCAGGAGGAGCAGGCTGGGGCGAGGCGGTCGGCGCATGCGTGTGGAGCCGGGTCGCTCCGGGGTTTGTAGCGCAGGCGCGTCGCGGGGTGCGAGTCGGGCGACGATTTCGCGCGCGCGCGCGGGCGCCGTGACGGGGGTCTGCGGTCGGGATATGCTGGCGGTCACGACGGGAGGGGCGCGAATGCGAACGATCGTGGCGCTCGGGCTGTGCGGGCTCGGTTTGATTGGTGTGCCGGCGTGCGGGGGCGGCGGCGGCGGGGATACGGAGGGCGAGGCGGGCTCCGGGACCGGGATGAGCGGGGCGAGCGGAGAGGATCCGACGACCGGGCCGCCGCCTCCTCCGCCGGACGACGGGCCGCCGCCGGGGACGCTCGACGAATGCGGGGGGTTCGAGGGCGGGACGAACCTCAATGTGTGCACGGCGAGCTACCTCGGCGGGGCGATGGCCGATACGGCGAACGCGGTCGAGATCGGGATCGATGGCGCGGTGGTGGTCGCCGGGTCGCTGGTCGGGACCGACCTCGGGGCGACGGCGACCGCGCTGGCCGGCGGCGGCGACGGGGCGGTGGTCCGGCTCTCCGCGAGCGGCGGGGCGGTGCTGTCGGTGACGCGGATCGGGCAGGAGGTGCTCGACATGAGCCTGGACTTCGAGACAGGCGACCTGGCGATCGCGGGGCCGGGGGTCGGGGTCGCGGTGCTCGACGCGACGGCGAGCGCGCTGGTGTGGCAGCAGCCGGTCGAGGGCGCGCGGCGGGTGTCGATCGGGACCGGCGGGGTGGTCGCGGTGCTCGCGGACAAGACGATCACGACCTACGACGCGCTCGGGTCGCAGCTCGGGTCGTTCACGCTGATGGACGGCAACGTCGAGGACCTCGCGGTCCACGGGACGCAGCGGGTGATCGTGACCGGGTGGAACCAGGTCGGCGGGAACCTGCAGCAGCCGTTTCTGCGCGCGTACTCGCCGACCGGCGAATTGCAGTGGACGAACTACGACTGGAGCGACGCGGAGGCGGGCGGGCCGGACACGCGCGGGATGGTGGTGACGATCGGGCGCGACGGCAAGCTGTACTACGGCGGCGAGAGCCACGGCGGCGGGTCGTCGCACGGACAGGATCCGCGCGACATCGCCAAGCCGGCGCCGATCGTCAAGTTCGATAAGTTCAACGACCCGTACAACTGGAACGGGTCGGCGCCGCTGGCCTTCTACGCGCGGTTCGACCCGGAGGACGGGCTGATCGAGATGGGGCAGTTCATCGTGCCGCGGCTGTCGAGCGGCAAGGGCAACGGCGCGGGGATCTCGGCGCTGGCGGCCCGCGAGGACGGGACGGTGATCGTCGGCGGCGGGTCGGCGTGCTGCATCGAGGGCGGCGACACCAAGACGATCAACGGGATGCAGGCGATGCCGGACTACGCGGGCGGCGGGTTCGTGCTGGTCGCGTCGCCGCAGTTCGATCAGCGGCTGGTGTGGACGGCGTGGAAGGGCGACGGCGCCGGCAACGGCGAGCGCGTGACCGGGGTCGCGGCGGCCGGCGCCGGGATGGCGCTGGTGATGACCCATGGGCCAGGTGACGAGAGCGGGGCGGTCGACGGCCGGCTGGTGACGTCGAAGGCGCTGCAGTTCGAGCCGGCCGGCGGGCCGTCGGAGGCGTGGCTCAGCGTGTGGCCGGGGCCGTAGCTCCGTCGAACGGGCCCGCGCGGCGTCAGGGGCGGGCGCGCGGGCGAGGGCGCCGCGGTCGCGCGAGGACGAGCAGCAGGGCGAGGAGCGGGGTCGCCGGGTCGCTCGCGGCGCAGCCGCAGCGGTCCTCGCGGGCGGGGGCGGTGACGAGGCAGTCGCAGGCGTCGCAGGCGGGGTCGCCGAGGGCGGTGCCGGTCTCGGCGTCGAGCCAGCAGAGGGCGGCGTAGGGGATCGCATAGATGCCGCCCTTGCCGCAGGTCAGGTTGCCGCGCGAGGTGACGCCGGCGATCACGACCTCGCCCGAGGCGAGGGTGGCGAACGCGGGGCCGCCGGAGTCGCCGGTGCAGCTGTCGAGGCCCATGCCGCCGGCCTGGAACTCGAGGCCGCTGGGGCTGAAGCGGGTGATCGGGACGTCGACCTGGCGCTTGATGTGGGTCGGGCCGGTCTCGCTGTAGCCGAAGCCGACGAGGGTGACGAGGCCGCCGGGCTGCATGGCCTCGTCCCACTCGGCCTGGGTGACGAGCGGGCGCGCCGGCGTGACGCCGACGATCGGCTCGGCGAGCACGAGGTAGCCGTAGTCCCAGGTGTCGACCTTGCAGGTCTCGAGGTCGTCGCAGAACTGCGGGTGGACGCCGAAGCGCTCGACGGCGACGACCGGGGTGCCGGGGCTGGTGACGTCGTCGCCGCGGCGGACCTGCAGCGCGGCGGCGGAGTGGCTGTCGTCGAGGCAGTGCGCGGCGGTCAGCACGACGCGGTCGCTGACGAGCGTGCCGGTGCAGATGCCGCCGGGGATCATCACGGCGACGACCTCGGGCCAGGCGCCCGGCTCGACGGGCCCGCCGCCGTAGATCGGGGTCGGCCCAGCCGCGGGCGCGGCGACCGGGAGCGGCGCGGCGAGGGCGAGGGCGAGCGGCAGCGCGAGGGACACGACCCGCGAGGATACCCGGCGGCGGTCCGCGGCGGGGGGGCGAGACCGCGCGAAAATTGTTGAGCCGCGGGCGGGGGCTCGAGCGACCTTGCCCGCGGATGCGCCTGAGGGTCGTCACCGCCGAGCCGGACCGGGAGCCGCGAGACACGCGGCCCGCGGCGGCGGCGGTGCTCGAGATGGCGCAGGCGGGCGACCCGCGGACCGGGGCGGCGCTGTTCGACCGCTACGAGGCGCAGGTCAACCGGATCGTGTGGCGGGTGCTCGGCGCCGACGAGGCGCACGACGACCTCGTGCAGCAGGTGTTCATCGCGCTGCTCAAGGGGCTCGGGCGGGTGCGCGAGGCGGAGGCGCTCGACGGGTGGGTCGCGGTCGTCACGATCAACACGGTCCGCAGCGAGATCCGGCGCCGGCGGATCCGCCGGCTGTGGACGCGCGACGAGCCGCTCGCGCTCGACCTCGCGGAGGCGCCCGCGGTCCCGCACGAGGCGCGCGAGCTGCTGCGGCGGACGTACGCGGTGCTCGACAAGCTGCCGGCCGACGAGCGGATCGCGTTCGGGCTGCGCTTCATCGACGAGATGCCGCTCGCCGAGGTCGCGGCGGCCTGCGGCTGCTCGCTGGCGACGATCAAGCGCCGGCTGCAGTCGGCGCAGGCGCGGTTCCGCCGGCTGGCCGCGAAGGACCCGGCGCTGGCCGAGCGCCTGCGCCTCGGCGAGGAGGGGAGGGACGATGGACCCGCTTGAGCAGCTGACCCGCGAGGTCGGGCGCACGATCGGCGACGGGCCCGGCCCGGAGCGGCGACAGCGGCAGCGCCGCGCGGCCCTGCGGCTGACCCGGGCGCCGCAGCGACATGGCTTTTGGAGCAGGTGGGCGGCGCCGCTGGCGGTCGCGGCGGCGCTGGTGCTGGTGTGGGTGGTCCGCGAGGCGCCGCGGCCGGCGACGCTGACGGCGCAGGTCGGCGCGCGGCCGTTCGCGGCGGGGGCGTGGCTGGCGGCCGACGAGCAGCCGGTCGCGCTCGAGTTCTCCGATCGCAGCCGCGTGGTCCTCGCGCCGGCGGCGGCGATCCGGCTGATCCGGGTCGACGCGGCGGGCGTCGAGCTCGGGCTCGAGCGCGGGCGGCTCGACCTCGAGGTGGTGGCGGACGAGGCGAGGGCGTGGCGCGTCGCGGCGGGGCCGTTCACGATCGCGGTCACGGGGACGAGGTTCAGCGCCGAGTGGCGGCCGGACTCGCAGACGCTCGCGGTCGCGGTCGCGGAGGGGCGCGTGCAGGTCCACGGAGGGACGCTGCCGGCGGAGGGCAGCCGGCTGTCGGCGCAGCAGCGGCTCGAGGTGCGGGCGGTGCCCGAGACGGAAGAGGTTGCGAGCGTCGCGGAGCCGGAGCCGGCGCGGGTCGAGCCGGTGCGCGAGCCGGTGAGGTCGAGGCCGGCGCGCGAGGTGCCGGCGTGGCGGCGGCTCTCGGACGCGGGGGAGCACGCGGCGGCGCTGGCGGCGATCGAGCGCGAGGGGCTGGCGGGGCAGCTCGGGCGGCTCGGCGCCGACGACCTCGATCGGCTGGCGCACAGCGCCCGGCTGGCGGGGGCGGCCGGGCCGGCGCGCGAGGCCCTGACGGCGCTGCGCCGCCGCTTCCCGGGCGACGCGCGGGCGCACAAGGCCGCGTTCTTGCTCGGGCGCGTCGCGCTCGACCTGGCGAACGATCCGGGCGACGCGGCGGCGTGGTTCACGACGTACCTCGAGCAGCGCGCGGACGCTCCGCTGGCCGAGGAGGCGCGCGGCCGACTCCTCCAGATCTGGCGCGACCTCGGCGACGCGGACCGCGTCCGGGCGGCGGCGCGGGACTATCTGGCGCACCATCCCGAGGGGAGCCGCGCGGGCCAGGCGCGGGCGATGCTTGCGACGCCGTGATCGACGAGGTGCGCGCGGGGTGATCCTCGCGGCGGTGGTGTTCGGGTGGCCTGTGCCGGCGTCCGCGGGGGCGACGGTGTTGCTGCTGCGCGCGCCGGCGGGGCGTGAGGCGGGGCGCTGGCGGGCGGCGGAGGAGCGGACGCGCGACGAGCTGCGGATGATGGGGCTGCGGGTCGAGGAGGTGCGGGTCCGCGAGGACATCGCGGACGTCGAGCGGGCGCTCGCCGAGCACGGGGCGCGCGCGGCGATCCGCGTGCGCCGCGAGGGGCCGTACGGGCGCGCGGAGGTCTGGTGGGTCGATCCGCAGCAGGGCGAGCCGCGGGTGCAGGCGCTCGAGGGGGTGGTGATCGACGGCGGCGAGGCGGCCGCCGTCGCGGCGCTGCGGACCGCCGAGCTGGTCCACGCGGTCGCGCAAGGCGGCGCGGCGGAGAAGGCGGCTGTCCCTGCGGACAGGCCGGCGAGGGCGGCGGGGGGCGTGCGGGTGCTGGTGGGGCCCGGCGGGGAGGGGCGCGTGCCGGCGCCGCCGGGCGGGGATGTTCGTTCGGACAGGAGCGCCGGGAGCGGTGGAGAGGCGGCGCGCGGAGCTGTTCGTTCGGACAGGAGCGAGGTCGGCGGGGCGGGGCCGAGTGGGGATGTCCGTTCGGACAGGAGCGCGGTCGGTGGGGCGGCGTCGTCTGGGGCTGTGCGTTCGGACAGGCGCGCGGGGAGCGGCGGGGCGAAGGGACCTGCGCGTTCGGACAGGGCGGCGGAGGTCGGCGGGGGATCGGCGAGGGTGAGCGCGGCGGTGCCCGATCCGGTCGCGGAGCTGGTCGAGCCGCTGGTCGAGCCGAGCGCCGAGGCGCCGGCGGCGGAGCGGGCGGAGGGGCGCGGGGCGTTCGGGGTGTTCGCGGCGGTCGGCGGTGGGCCCGGGGGAGCGGGTGTGCTGGTCGGCGGCGGGCTGGCGGCGCAGTGGCGGTGGACGCGGGGGCTGTGGCTGCGCGGCGAGCTGCACGGCGGCACGGGGGTCGGCTGGCGGTCCGTCGACGGCGGGGAGTTCCGGCTCGGCGCGGCGGGGGTGTCGGTGCTGCTGCTGTGGATCGGCCGCGAGCGCGCGCGGGTGTCGCCGCGGCTCGGCTTCGGCGGCGGGCCGGCGCTCGCGTGGGCGCTCGGACGGGCCGCGGGGTCGCAGGCGCGCGACCGCGATTGGACGCCGGTCGGGGCGCTGCGCGGGCTCGCGGGGGCGGCGATCCGGGCGCGACCGCGGCTGCGCGTGGTCGCCGGCGTCGAGGTCGAGCTGCTGCTGCCGCCGATCGCCGTGCAGGTGCAGGGCGCCGAGGTCGGACGGCTCGGCACGCCGATCGTCCGCGGGGTGCTCGGGCTCGAGTGGGGGCGCGCGGGTCGACCGCGATGACGCGGGCGACCTGTCCCTTGTGACTTGTCCCTCGCGCGCGAGGGCGGGCGGAATCCGCGGATGCCGGGTAAGCCTGCGGCGCCGATGACCGCGACCAGGCCCGCCCGCAAGAAGTCGGAGCTGCCGCAGAAGCCGTGCGCCGTGTGCGGCCTGCCGATGGTGTGGCGCAAGCGCTGGCGCAACAACTGGGACCGCGTGCTGTACTGCTCGGAGCGGTGCCGGCGGAGCGCGCCGCGGCGGGCGGCGGAGGAGCCGAAGGCGTGAGCCCACCGGTCGCGCCGCGCCGGCTCGTGCTCGTGCTCGGCGACCAGCTCGACGCGGGCTCGGCGGCGTTCGACGGGTTCGACCAGGCGCGCGACCTCGTGGCGATGTTCGAGGTCGCCGAGGAGTCGACGGTGGTGCCGAGCCACAAGCAGCGGACGGCGCTGTTCCTGTCGGCGATGCGACACTTCGCCGCGGAGCTGCGCGCGCGCGAGGTCGCGGTCCGCTACGTGGCGCTGGACGATCCGGACAACACGCAGTCGCTGGCCGGCGAGCTCGCGCGGGCGCTCGCGGCGCTGCGGCCCGGGTCGCTGCGCTGCGTGCTGCCGGGGGAGCACCGCGTGCTGGCGATCGTCCGCGAGGCGGCGGCGCGGGCCGGGGTCGCGCTCGAGGTCGCGCCGGACCGCCACTTCTACACCACGCCGGAGGAGTTCGCGGCGTTCTCGCGGCGCTACAAGGCGATGCGGATGGAGCACTTCTACCGCTGGCAGCGGACGCGCTTCGGCGTGCTGCTCGACGGCGACGCGCCGTGCGGCGGGCGCTGGAACTTCGACCCGGACAACCGCGAGGCGTTCTCGGGGCCGCTCGAGGCGGCGGCGATCGCCGCGCCGCTGCGGTTCGTGCCGGACGCGATCACCCGCGAGGTGCTCGCGCTGGTCGAGCGGCGGTTCCCGGACAACCCTGGCCGAACGGACAGCTTCGCGTGGCCGGTGACCCGCGCCGACGCGCTGCGGGCGCTGGCCGACTTCGTCGAGCGGCGCCTGCCCGACTTCGGGCGCCACCAGGACGCGATGCAGCGCGGCCGACCGTTCCTCGCCCACTCGCTGCTCGCGCCGGCGCTGAACCTCAAGCTGCTGGACCCGCGCGAGGTCGTCGCGGCGGCCGAGCTGGCGTACCGGCGCGGCGCGGCGTCGATCGCCGCGGTCGAGGGGTTCGTGCGGCAGATCCTCGGCTGGCGCGAGTTCGTCCGCGGGATCTACTGGCGCGAGGGCGAGGCGTACGCGCGGACCAACGCCCTCGGCGCGCGCGGCAGGCTGCCGGTGCTGTACTGGACCGGCGACACGTCGATGCGCTGCCTCGCCGAGTGCGTCGGGCAGACGATGGAGCACGGCTACGCGCACCACATCCAGCGATTGATGATCACCGGCAACTTCGCGCTGCTCGCCGGGGTCGCGCCGGAGGAGCTCGACGCGTGGTACCTCGCGGTCTACGTCGACGCGGTCGAGTGGGTGACGCTGCCGAACACGCACGGGATGGTGTCGCACGCCGACGGCGGGGTGGTCGGCAGCAAGCCGTACGCGGCGTCGGGGCGCTACGTCGCGCGGATGAGCGACTACTGCGACGGCTGCGCGCACGACCCGGGGGCGCGCACGGGGCCGAGGGCGTGCCCGGTGACGACGCTGTACTGGGACTTCCTGCTGCGCCACGCCGGCCGGTTCGGGAGGAACCCGCGGATGGCGGCGGTGGTGCGCGCGGCGGAGAAGCTGCCGGAGGCCGAGCGGCAGGCAATCGCGCGCGAGGCGGCGGGCGTGCGCGCGCGGCTCGGCGTCGAGTGAGGCAGGGGAGGCGGGCTACGCGGCGGCGGCGGCCCGGCGGGCGGGCCAGTGGAACCACGCGACGAAGTGCTCGCCGATCACGCGGGCGCCGAGGTAGCCGCCGGCGAGCGCCTCGCGCAGCGACGAGAGGCCGTAGCCGTGGGTGATGATGTCGCCGCAGATCTGCAGGCCGACGCCGTGGCCGCCGGTGGTGTAGCCGCCGGCGAACACGCGGCTGCAGTCGCCGCCGAGGTCGGCGAGCAGGCGGTCGCGGTGCTCCGGGGCGATCCGGTTGCTGATGATGAAGCGGAGGTCGGTCTCGCTGGCGTCGCTGAGCGGGAGCACGTGGACGTGGACCTCGGCGTCGGCGGCGAAGCGGGCGGCGTTGTTGATCAGGTTGTAGATCACGCGGTCGAGCGCGGCGAACTCCATGCAGCACTCGGACACGCCGCCGACGAACTCGCTGGCGACGTGGACGGTGACGCGGCGCGCGGTGTCGGTGGCGTAGCGGGTCTCGGCCCACTTGCGGACGATCAGCGAGGCGTCGTGCTCGCGCGGGCTGAGGTCGCGCGCGTAGCCCTCGGGGTCGAGGTCCGGGAGGGCGTTGCGCATGATCTTGAGGTGGTCGCGGACGAGGATGAAGATCCGCTCGACGTCCTGCGCGTCGGCCTCGCCGGCCTGGACGAGGTCGAGGTGCAGCAGCAGCGCGGGCAGGCTGCCGCCGCGGACGTCGTGGTAGACCTTGCGCAGGGCGAGCGGCGTGGTGGCGGCCGACAGCGCGGCGCCGAGGCGCTGGATCGCGGCGGCGAGGCCCTCGTGGTCGTTGCGGGCGAGCACCTCGCGCACGGCCGGGAGGCCGGCCGCCGGCGCGTCGAGGTGCTCGACCGCGGCGTACAGCTGGAGGAGGAACTCGTAGAGCCGGCGGATCGTCGTCGCGTCGTCGGAGGCGATCGCGTCGATCGAGGCGACGACGGTGTCGCCGATGTAGCGCTGGGGCCGTGGGCGGAGCGCCGCAGGCGACAGCGCGAGCAATTCCGCGCGAGAGGGAGTGCTGGAGTCGTGCATGCGCCGGCCCGAGGATCGCCGGGGTCGCGGTGCACCGCAACCGGAGGCGGCTGCGCAGGCCGTCGGCGCGGGTTCGGGCGGGACGCGCGGACACGGCGGGGGGAACGGTCCGCAGGCGGTCGACGGGCCTCCGGGTGTGAGTGAACTTCTGCTCGTCGAGTGCTCCTCCTGCGACGCGCCCGGGCGAGGGCGGATCGACCGGGAGGACCGACGACGCGGCGTGCGCGAGGGGCCGGCGCGTTATGATGCGCGGATGATGACGGCTCCCGCGAACGTGTGGTCGAGGACGATCCCCTGCGCTGCGGCGCTCGCCGCGGGCCTGCTCGCGGCGTGTGGGGACAAGCCGCAGACGTCGGACTCCGGGTTCGACAGCGCGACGATCTCGGGCGGCGCGCCGACGACGGGCGAGGTCCCGGGCACGAGCACGGGCGCGAGCACGGGCGCGGGGACCGGCTCGGGCACCGACTCGGGCGTCGTGACGACGTCGGGCGTCAGCGGCGGCTCGAGCGGCACGACGGGCGGCGGCGTCGAGACGAGCAGCGGCGGGACGACCGAGGCGCTGACGTCGACGGGCGGCGGGCCGAAGCTCGACGTCGGCGCGCAGCCGGACATCGAGCCGGTGCAGTGCATCGAGTGCTCGCTGACGATCGACTCGAAGCAGTCGGGCACGCTCGCGGTCAATGGCAACAACGTGTTCGGCACGGCGCTGCTGAGCGGGCAGATCGTGTACGCGCTCGGCACGCAGGGGGCGGGGCGGTTCATCGCCACCGCCGACACCTCGCTGCCGTTCAACGAGCAGAGCGACTGCCCGATCATCGAGTGGCTCGCGGGCGTGCCGCCGCCGGACGCCAAGCTGTTCTGGTTCGGCTGGGGGCCGCAGGACGGGCCGAAGCAGTGGAACTACCCGGGCATGTCGTCGGGGATCCACCTGCCGGCGGAGTACGTCGGCAACCCGGCGAAGCTGGCCGCGGACTTCGACATCGTGCTGTACCTCGAGGGCTCGGGGCAGTTCGACGGCGGGGACCAGCCGACCGACGAGGAGATGAAGACGCTGGTCGACTACGTGACGATCCACGGCGGCGGGCTGTACGCGAGCTCGGAGTTCGCCGGCTACCTCAAGCCGGCCGACTACGCGAGCATCAACCGCGTGCTGCTGCCGCTCGGCGTCGAGGCGCTCGAGGTCAACCTCGACTGGGGGAACGTCAACGGCCAGATCGAATTCGACTGCTTCCCCGAGCCGCAGTGAGCGGCGCGGCGCCGCGCCTGCGCGCCGGCGAGAGGTGCGAGGAGGCACGCCGGTCCGCGTGACCGGCCGGCGCGACTTGGCCGACAATCGCCGGGTGACGATCCCCCGCCTGTCACTCTCCGCCGCGCCGCTGCTGCTGTCGCTCCTCGCCTGTCAGGCCCCCGGCGGCGGCTCCGGTTCGACGGACACCGCCGCGGCCGCGAGCGAGCCGGGCGCGAGCTCCGGGGACGCGAACACGACCGGGCCGACCTCCGGCGACCCAAACGACACGAGCAGCACGACGACCGCCGCCACGACCGCCACGACCGCCACGACGGGCGCGACGGGCACGACCGGCGCGACCGCGACGACCGGGACGACGGGTTCGACGAGCACGACGGGCACGAGCGGCGGCGCGGGCGAGTGGCCGCCGCTCGGCGACGACGCGTGCAAGGGCTACGCGACGCGCTACTGGGACTGCTGCAAGGCGCACTGCGGCTGGCCGGCGAACGTCAACCCGGCGACCGACGCGCTGGCGAGCTGCGACAAGGGCGACAACAGCCACGGCGACGATTATCTGGTGCCGAGCTCGTGCCAGTCGCCGGCGGAGAACAGCGCGTTCACCTGCTACGACATGAACCCGTGGGCGAAGGACGACAAGCTCGCCTACGGGTTCGCCGCGGTGCCGGCGAGCGGCGACATCTGCGGGCGCTGCTATCAGCTCGAGTTCGACGGCACCGGCCACTACAACGCGCAGGACGCCGGGTCGGTCGCGCTCGCCGGCAAGACGATGATCGTGCAGGCGACCAACATCGGCCACGACGTCGGCGGCGGGCAGTTCGACATCCTCACGCCGGGCGGCGGGGTCGGGCTGTTCGACGCCTGCTCGTACCAGTGGAACGTCCAGACCTCGGAGCTCGGCGCGACGTACGGCGGGTTCATGACGTTTTGCCAGCAGACCCTCGGCTTCGGCGACCACCAGAAGCTCAAGGAGTGCGTGCTGTCGCGCTGCGCCGCGGTGTTCGACGAGCCCGGGCTCGCCGTGCTCAAGGCGGGCTGCGAGTGGTACGTCGGGTGGTACGAGGCCGCCGACAACCCGAACCTGCGCTACCAGGAGGTGCCGTGCCCGGCCGAGCTGGTCGCGCGCTCGGGGATCGACCGCGGGCCGCTGAACGACGTCGGCACGTGCATGGGCGGGGGCGGCGGCGAGCCGTGCTCGCAGGAGCAGATGGACCAGTGCGACTGCGGCTGGACCAACAACGGGCAAAACTGCGGGATGGATGACGGGTCGTGCTGCTGGACGGCCTGCTGCAAGTGAGGGGACGATGACGAACCAGACACGAATGTGCACGCTGCTCGCGCTCGGGCTGCTGTCCGGCTGCGGCGACGACGGCCGGACGACCGGGGGCGCCAGCGCCGGCGCGACGACGGTCGGCGCGACGACCGGGTCCGCGAGCACCGACGGGACGACTGCGCCGACGACCGGCGGCGCGACCGGCGAGGGCAGCGGCAGCGGCGACGTCTCGACGACCGCGGCCGACACCGGGCCCGAGCCGACGAGCGCGACGACGACCACGGGGACGACCGCGGTCGACGACACGACCGGCGCGGGCACGGGGACCACCGGCCCGGTCGCCTGCGAGGACATGCCGGAGCTGTGCGACGCGCTCGACAACAACTGCAACGGCCTCTATGACGAGGGCTGCGACTGCACCCCGCCCGACCTCGACCTGACGGCGATCGACGGCTACACCGCGCGCGTGATCGTCGATGTCCCCAAGGACATCGGCAACTACGTCTACCTCGCCGACGTCGAGCGCGCCGCCGGGCTCTACTGGTCCGACCCGGGCGAGGGCGTGCTGTTCACCGTCAACGACGGGACCAACACGTCCGGCGGGATCGGGATCATCGACCAGGACGGCGCGTTCAAGGGCTGGCTGGTCGACCCCGCGGCCAAGAAGCTGCCGATCAACCCCTACCTCGAGTACGCTTACGGCGGCCTGCTCTACGCCTGCAGCACCGTCGGCGGCAACTGGATCTACAAGATCCACCCCGACGGCACGGTCGAGCAGGTCGTGCAGCACGGCGAGTGCGAGGGCCTGATCTACGGCGACCGCGGCGACGGGGTGAAGCGGCTGTACGCCAGCAACTACAACACCGCGACGATCGCGGTGATCGGCGAGGACAACTCGCGCACGGTCGTCGTCACCGACCCGGTCAAGCTGTTCGTCATCGTCGACCTGGCGATCCCGCCGGCCGACAGCGCGTTCCCGGCCGGGCTCTACGGGATCAACCAGACCCAGCTCGGGGTCCACCGCCTCGACCCGCAGGGCGCGCTCACCCTCGACTTCCCGTACACGGCCGGCTGGGGCGTCGGCGAGGAGATCAGCTTCGCGGCGCCGACGTCGGCCTTCCGCGACCACTTCTACCACCTGTCGGCGTCGCTCAACGCGGTCGTCCGCGTCAAGCCCGACGGCTCGTGGGAGGAGGTGATCACCGGGCCGAAGCTGAACTACGGGCTGTACAGCACCGGCGGGGTGTTCTCGAGCAACGGGGCGTACTACTTCTTCACCAACGAGGACTCGCTGATCATGCGCCTGCAGGCCTGCAACGCCGCGGGGCAGTGACGCGCGCGCAGCCCCGCGCGCGCGGGCGCGGCTTTGTGCGGCGAGGCGAGGCGCGGTACCCTCGGGCGCGTGGACGTCGAGCCCGACTTTCGGCCCTACGTCGCCGGCGTCGAGGGCGACCGGCTGGTGCTGCGCCGCCGCCGGACGCTGGCCGACTGGCTGATGCGCGCGTGCATGTACGTGCTGCTGCTGTGCGTGCTCGTGCTGTTCGCGCTGATCCCGGTCGGGGCGTACACGCGATGGAGCCGCTGGGGCGACGTCGCCAAGCCGCTCCTCGGTGCGCTCGTGTTCCTGCCGCTGACATGGTTCGTGCTGAAGCTCGTGCTGCTGGCGTTCCGCCTCGAGGGCTTCCTGCGCGTCGACGTCGCGCCGGGCTGCGTCGACGTGGTCGGCCGCGGCGCGCTGCGGTCGTGGCGCGAGCGGACCTCCGACGTCGTCGCGCTCGAGGCGCGGACGGTCCGCCGGAACACCCGATACGGCGCGGTCCGCTGGCTCACGCTCGCCGCGCGCGCGGGCGCCGGGAAGATCGAGCTCGGGTACCTCCAGCTCGGCCGCGAGGCCGAGACGCGGCGCGAGGCGGCGGTGCGGGCCGCGGCGGCGCAGATCGCCGACCGACTCGGCGTGCCGCTCGAGCTGTACGACGAGGCGGGCGCGCGCGTCGACGTCCGGTGATCGCGGCGCGGCCTCGCCTTGCCGGCGTGGATGCGCGCGCGTACCATCGCGGCCGTGGGCAAGCAGTCCAAGTCACGCCGGGAGCGGGCGCGGCAGCGCCAGGACCGCGGCGCGCCCACCCCGAGTCCCACGCCCCCCGCCGCGCCCGACGTGCGCGAGGCGAGCCCGCTGCTCGCCAAGTACAAGGCCGAGCCGATCGCCGACCTCCCGGGCGAGACCAAGAGGTTCCACCTCCGGGTCGTCCACGACATGCTCGACGGCTACGACAGGCGCACGCGGGCGGTCGGCGCCCTGTGGGCGGCCCAGACCTGGCACGAGCACCACGACGGGCTCGCCCGCTCGCGGCCGGACACGCTGATGTTCGACGGAGCGGAGAAGCAGCTCGCGTGCAAGCCGGGCTGCAACCACTGCTGCCATACCCCGGTCGGGGTGGTCGCGGCGGAGGCGGTGCTGGTGGCGCACGTCGTCGCGCGCACGTTCTCGCCGCAGGACCGGCTCGCGCTGCAGGAGCGGATCGACGGACGCAAGGCTGCGCTCGCGCGCGGCGAATCGCCGCAGGGCCTCCTGTGCCCGCTCAACGTCGGCGGGCAGTGCCAGGTCTACGAGTTCAGGCCGTACAACTGCCGGATGTTCCACTCGTTCGACGTCGGCGCGTGCGAGCGGCTGTTCCGCGGCACGGAGGAGGAGGAGCCGCATCGGCGCCTGCCGATCGACCCGGTGCGCAAGCAGTTCGACGGGCTGATCGTGGCGAGCGCGAACGTCGCGTTCCGGGCGCTCAAGCTCGACACGCGGATGCTCGAATTCATGGCGGCCCTCGAGCTCGCGCTCGCGGCCGGCGAGGACCGGTGCGAGCGCTTCGGCGCCGGCGAGGACCTGTTCGCCGGCCTGCCGACGATCGCGTCCGCGTCGCCGTCGGCGTAGCCGCGGGTGTTGCCGCGCGTCCGGTGGGCCTGCTAGCGTCGCGGCATGGCCCTCTCCGTCCGCCCGTTCGCCTCGCTGTCGACGTTCGCGCTGCTGCTCGGGCTCGCCTGCGGCGACAGCGGCGGGGCCAGCGGCTCGGCGGGCGAGTGCCCGGTCGGCGCGCAGGGCTGCCCGTGCACGCAGGGCGGCGGCTGCGACGGCGCGCTCGAGTGCCGCGGCGGGCTGTGCCAGCCGCCGCTCGACATGACCTCGGGGACAGATGACTCGGGCACGACCGGGGGCGGCAGCGGGAGCGCGACGGCGACCTCGGGCCCGGCGACGTCGACGACGGCGGACCCGACGACGTCGACGACGGCGGACCCGACGACCGGGGGCGGGCCGAAGCTCGACGTCGGGGTCGAGGCGACCACCGGGGCGCCGGCGCAGGGCTGCACGAAGATCGACATGCTGTTCGTGCTCGACGGCTCGGGCTCGATGATCGAGGAGCGGCAGGCGCTCGCGGCGGTCAACGCGTTCACCAGCATCGTCGACACGCTGGCGTCGCTCGGCTCCGGCGACATCGACTACCGGATCGCGGTGACGACCGACAACGACGACGGCTACGTCACCCCGGGCTGCTGGCAGGAGCCGGACCCGTGGGTCGCGTCGGCCGGCAACACCCCGCAGGAGGTCGCGCAGGCGTTCGCGTGCGCGGTGTCGGGCTTCGGCAACAACGTCTTCGAGGCGTCGGTCGGCTGCGAGCACGTGCTGACGAGCGCGGTCGACCTGCTCGACGGCGACCCGAGCGGGTTCGTCCGCGACGACGCGCTGCTGGTGCTGGTGCTGGTCACCGACGTCGACGACTACGGCGCCTACGACCAGCAGGGCGGCAACATCTGCGGGATCGGCTGCGCGACCAAGCCGACGCCGGTCGCCGAGCTGACGCAGCGGCTCGTCGCCGACGTGAAGCAGGGCGAGGCCGACGGGGTCGCGGCGATCGTCGTCGCCGGCGACCCGAGCAGCGACAACGGGCAGAACTTCTGCGGCCAGCCGGGCTCGTGCGGCTGCAACGGCCTCGACTGCGGGGTGTTCCACGCGACCCGCCTGTACGAGTTCGTCGGCATGCTCGGGCCGAACGGCTACGCCGCCGACCTGTGCATGGGGGCGCAGGCGGTCCCGAACGCGGTGAAGACGGCGCTGACCGAGAGCATCGACCTCGCCTGCGAGCTGTTCGAGCCGCCGGCGTAGGTCCGCGGCTGGCGTTTTTTCGCCGGCTGGCGTACGCGTCGGCCGTGAGCGCCGCGCAGACAGACCCGAACCCGACGCCCGAGCTCGAGCCCGACGCCGCGCAGATGCAGGCGCTCGTCGCGGCGGCGATGGCGAGGATCTGCGCGCACATCGAGGCGCTGCCGCGGATGCCCGCGTGCGACGTCGCCGGCGGGGCGGAGCTGGCGAGGGCGCTGCGCGAGGGGCTGCCGCGCGGCGGGACGTCGCTGGAGCATGTCCTCGGGGTCCTGTTCGATCGGGCGGTCCCGGTCAGCTTCAACACCGCCGGGCCGGGCTACCTCGCGTACGTGCCCGGCGGCGGGCTGTTCCTCGCCGCGCTCGCCGACCTGATCGCCGACGCGACCAACCGCTACGTCGGGGTGTGGCAGGCGGCGCCCGGGCTGGTCCAGCTCGAGACCAACGCGGTCCGCTGGCTCGCCGAGATCGTCGGGTTGCCGGCGGGGTCGGGCGGGATCCTGACGACCGGCGGCTCGCTCGCCACCTTCTCGGCGGTCGTCGCGGCGCGGGCCGAGCGGCTCGGCGAGCGCTTCGACGACGGCGTGATCTACACATCCGACCAGGCGCACCACTCGGTGCTGCGGGCCGCCCGCCTCGCGGGGTTTCGCCGCGACCAGGTCCGCGAGGTCGCGACCGACCCGCAGTTCCGCGTGCGCGTGGCGGACGTCGCGGCGGCGATCGCGGCGGACCGCGCGGCGGGCCGGCGGCCGTGCCTCGTCGTCGGCCACGCGGGGACGACCAACACCGGGGCGGTCGACGACCTCGGCGCGCTCGCCGACCTCGCGGCGCGCGAGGGGCTGTGGCTGCACGTCGACGCGGCCTACGGCGGGTTCTTCGCGCTGACGGACCGCGGGCGGGCGGCGCTCGCGGGGATCGAGCGGGCGGACAGCGTGACGCTCGACCCGCACAAGGGCATGTTCCTGCCCTATGGGACAGGTTGCCTGCTGGTCCGCGACCCGGGGGCGCTGCGGCGGGCCCACAGCGCGCGCGCCGACTACCTGCCGCCGATGCAGTCGGACCCGGACTTCGTCGACTACTGCGAGCTGTCGCCGGAGCTGTCGCGCGACTTCCGCGGGCTGCGCGTGTGGCTGCCGCTGAAGCTGCTCGGGGCGGAGGTGTTCCGCCGCGCGCTCGACGAGAAGCTCGACCTGGCTCATGGTTGCGCCGACGCGCTGCGCGGGCTGCCCGGCGTCGAGCTGGTCGCCGCGCCGCAGCTGTCGCTGCTGGCGTTCCGCCACGTCCCGGCGGGCCTGGAGGACGGACCGATGCTCGACGCGCACAACGAACGCCTGCTGGCCGCGATCAACCGGCGTGGCCGCGTGTTCCTGACGCCGACGATCGCCGGCGGGGGGCTCGTGATCCGCGTGTGCGTGCTGTCGTTCCGGACGCACCGCGACCGGATCGCCGCGGCGGTGGAGGACATCGCCGCGGCGATCGCCGAGGTCGGAGGCGCCGGGCCGTGAGGCGAGCGAAGCGGGCGCTCGTGCGGTCGCTGCACCGCGGCTACGCGCTGCTGCAGGAGACGGTCCGCGAGTTCGTCCGCGAGGACCCGTTCACCCAGGCCGGGGCGCTGTCGTACTACACGCTGCTGTCGTTCGCGCCGTTCCTGCTGTTGATGGTCGCGATCGTCGGGCTGGTCTACGGCGAGGAGGCGGCGCGCGGCGAGATCGTCGGGCGGCTCGCGGGGCTGGTCGGCGCCGAGGCGGCGACGGTCGCCCAGGACGTGCTCGCGCAGGCCCACCGCGGCGGCGGCGGCGGGCTGTCGGCGATCGTCGGCGGCGTGTTCCTGTTCGTCGGCGCGACGACGGCGTTCGCCCAGCTGCGCAGCGCGCTCAACGCGATGTGGGGCGTGCAGCCGACGCAGAAGACGCTGTGGGCGCTGGTCCGCACGCGCCTGCGCGGGCTGCTGGTGATCATGGCGCTCGGCGCGGCGGTCGTCGCCCAGCTGATCGCAGGCTCGGTGATCGCGGCGCTCGCGGCCCTGCCCGGGGCCGACGCGCTCGGCGGGATCTGGCGCCTCGCCGACCTCGGGGTCGGGCTCGCGGTGATGACGGCGCTGTTGGCGATCCTGTTCCACACGCTGCCCGACGCGACGATCCGCTGGCGCGACGTGTGGGTCGGCGCGGCCGTGACGGCGCTGCTGTTCACGGTCGGCCGGTGGGCGATCGCGCTGTACCTCGGGCGGGCGAGCGTCGGCTCGGCGTACGGCGCGGCGGGCTCGGCGATCGTGCTGATGGCGTGGATCTACTATTCGTCGGTGATCGTGCTGTTCGGCGCCGAGCTGACGCAGATCTACGCGCGCCGGCTCGGCGCCGACGTCGTGCCGGGTCCGGGGGCGGTGCCGGTCGGTCCCGAGGGACATTGCCCGCCGGACAGGCCGGGGGCGGCGCCCTTGCCCGGCGGCGCCGCCACCCGGTGAGCGCGGGGCTCCCGTCCGCGGGGACGATCCCCGGCGATCGCCCCCGGCGCGGGGCGCGGCCGGGCTGGTGACCCGCCGTGGGGGCGCGATGGAACAAGGTTCTCGCGCCCGCATCCGCGGCCGTCCGCGCAGGCGCCGGGCGCTCGATTTCGGGCCGGTCAGCCGCGTGTAAGCGGGGCAGGACTTGCGGACCCGCCGGGACCTGCGTTGACATCCGGAGGACCAGCCCTCGCACCCGAAGGTACGAACAACCGATGACCCAGGCCGATCGACTCGAGGCATTCATCCGCGGCATCCCCAAGGCCGAGCTCCACGTGCATATCGAGGGCACCCTCGAGCCGGAGCTGATGTTCGCGCTGGCGCGGCGCAACGGCATCGCGCTGCCGTGGATGAGCGTCGAGGAGCTGCGGCGCGCCTACGACTTCCACAACCTGCAGTCGTTCCTGGACATCTACTACAAGGGCGCGGATGTGCTCCAGCACGTGCAGGACTTCTACGACTTGACGTGGGCGTACTTCCAGCGCGCGGCGAAGGACAACGTCCGGCACGTCGAGCTGTTCTTCGACCCGCAGACGCACCTGCGCCGCGATGTCCCGTTCGAGACGGTGATGACGGGGATCCACGGGGCGCAGGTCGATGCGGAGAAGCGCCTCGGGATCTCGTCGCGGCTGATCCTGTGCTTCCTCCGCCACCTGTCGGAGGAGTCCGCGTTCGAGGCGCTGCACCTGGCGGTGCCGTCGTTCCGCCCGTGGATCGGCGGGTTCGGCCTCGACTCGTCCGAGGTCGGCAACCCGCCGAGCAAGTTCAGGCAGGTGTTCGCCGAAGCGCGTGAGGAGCGCCTCCCGGTGGTCGCGCACGCAGGCGAGGAGGGCCCGCCGGAGTACATCCGCGAGGCGCTCGACGTGCTCGGGGCGGTCAGGATCGACCACGGGGTCCGCTGCCTCGAGGACGACGCGCTGGTCGAGCGGCTGGCGCGCGAGAAGATCCCGCTGACGGTGTGCCCGCTGTCGAACGTGAAGCTGAAGGTGTTCCCGGAGCTCGGGCAGCACAACCTGAAGCAGCTGATCGACCGCGGGCTGGTAGTGACGATCAACTCCGACGACCCGGCGTACTTCGGCGGCTATGTCGGCGACAACTACCTGGCGACGGCGCGGGCGCTCGGGCTGACGCAGGACGAGATCGTGCAGCTGGCGAGGAACAGCTTCACGGCGAGCTTCCTGCCGGAGGCGGACAAGCAGCGGCACCTGGCGGCGATCGAGGCGTACGTGGCGGCGCACTGAGGCGGGCTTCGAGGCGGGGGGCCGCGAGGTCCGCCCCTGGGCGGAGGGACATGGCCTTCAGGGCAGGCCGCGGGCGGCGACGGTGTCGCGGCCGAGCAGCGCGCGGGCGCGGTCGACCAGGCCGAGGAACTCCTGGATGTGGCCGTCGGGGTCGGGGAGCTCCGCGTCGGCGGCCCAGGAGCGCATCTGCGCGAGGTCGAGGCCGGCGACCGCGGGCGAGCGGCGCAGCGCGAGGCCGAAGCCGGCGACCGCGGCGGCGAGCCTGGTCTGCGGCGACACCTCGGCCCACGTCTCGACCGCGCCGGCGACCGGGAGCTCGAGCTTGGTGCTGGTGTCGCCGTCGGGCCGCTTGTAGCGGACCTTGACGGTCAGCAGCTCGTCGCTGGCGGCGCGGTCGTAGCGGCGGTACTTGAGCGCGTCGACGGTCTTGTCGCCGGGGACGGGCCTGCCGGCGGGGACGACCTCGTAGAGCGCGGTGACGCTGTCGCCCGCGCCGAGCTCGCCGGCGTCCTTCGTGTCGTCGTTGAACTGCTCGGCGGTCAGGGCGCGGTTCTCGTAGCCGACCAGGCGGTAGCCGGCGACCCTGGCGGGGTTCCACTCGACCTGCAGCTTGACGTCCCTGGCGACGGTGACGAGCGTGCCGCTCGCCTCGGCGACGAGGACCTTCTTCGCCTCGCGGTCGGAGTCGAGGTAGGCGTAGTTGCCGTCGCCGTGGTCGGCGACCTGCTCCATCGTCGCGTCGTTGAGGTTGCCGCGGCCGACCCCGAGGACGGTCAGGAACACCCCGGTCCTGCGCTTGTGCTCGATCAGGCGCAGCAGCGCGTCGTGGCCGGTGACGCCGACGTTGAAGTCGCCGTCGGTCGCCAGGATCACGCGGTTGATCCCGCCCTCGACGAAGTGCCGGCGCGCCTGCTCGTAGGCGAGGTTGATCCCGGCGGCGCCGTTGGTCCCGCCGCCCGGCACGAGCATGGCGATCGCGCGCTTGATCTCGGCCTTGCGCGCGCCGGACGTCGGCTGCAGCACGAGGCCCGAGGCGCCGGCGTAGGTGACGATCGAGATCCGGTCCTCGGGGCGCAGCTCGTCGGTGAGCAGCGACAGGCCGCGCTGGACCAGCGGCAGCTTGTCGGGCTCCTGCATCGAGCCGGACACGTCGACGAGGAAGACGAGGTTGCGCGGCGGGACCTTGTCCTGATGGATCGTCCTGGCCTGCAGGTGGACGCGCACGAGCTGGTGGCCGGTCTTCCACGGGCACGGGGCGACCTCGGCGCCGACGGCGAGCGGGTGCGGGCCCGCGGGCTCGGGGTAGGCGTAGTCGAAGTAGTTGATCATCTCCTCGACGCGGACGGCGTCGGCCGGCGGCAGGCCGCCTTCGCCGAGGAACCGGCGGACGTTGGCGTAGCTGGCGGTGTCGACGTCGATCGAGAAGGTCGACAGCGGGGCGGAGTCGGCGAGCGTCCACGCGGCCTCGGTGATCGGGGCGTAGCGGTCGGCGCCGGCGCTGCCGGCGAGGCCGCCCCAGACGTCCGCGTCGTTGCTTCCGACCGCGAACGCGGCGCCGCCGTACGGGTCCGAGCCGCCGCCGCCGCGGCCGGTGCCGACGAGGCCGAGGCCGCCGACGCCGTAGGCGGCGCCGGGGTCGATGTTGCGGGCCAGCTGCGGGATCGCGTCCTTCGGGCCCTTCATCGCGTACAGGCCCGACTTGCTGCGCGCGGTGGGCTTGCCCATCTTGCCCTCCTCGCCCCGGTGGCGCTGGCCGCCGCCGGCCACGTCGGTGCTCTCGAGGTCCTCGGGCGGGGCCTCCTCCTCGGACACCGAGTCGGGCCGGGCGATCGCCCGGAGGAAGCGGTTGGTCTCGAACGACTCCTCGGTGCGCAGCTCGTCGAGCTCGGGCGCGGGCGTACACGCGGGGAGCAGCGCGCCGAGCAGGGCGACGGCCGCGGGGAGCCAGCGCGACAGGGCGCGGCGCGGCGCGACGAACGGGGGCGGGGCGAGGCGGACGACGGGCGGCGAGCGGTGCATGGCGAATCTCCGGGACGACGCAGGCCCGAGACAATGGCCGGGGGCCGCGGTTCCGCGGCGCCGCGAAAGATCGCGTGGGGCCGCGAACTGCGGGCCGATTCGGCGATCCGTCGGACCGCGTGGAACCTCGAGGCGCGGCGGTTGTCGGCGCGTCGACGGGGTAGGACATGGCCCCGGGGACAGGACGATCGCGGCGCGCTCGCGCGCGGGGCCCGGGTTCGACGTGGCCCGCGGGACAGGCGGGCGGGGGCGCTCACGGGTCGGCGAGGAGCACGGTCGCGCCGCCGCCGAAGGCGTCGGCGGTGACGAGGTCGAGCGCGCCGTCGCCGTCGAGGTCGGCGGCGGCGAGGTCCATCGGGCCGTCGCCGATCGGGATCCGGGTGAAGGACGCGAGCATGCCGGCGCCGAGGCCGTCGACGACGACGAGCTCGCCGGCGGTGTGGTCGACGGCGGCGAGCTCGGGCGCGCCGTCGGCGTCGAGGTCGGCGGCGATCACGGCGTAGAGGCCGGCGCCGAGGCCGAGCGGGATGTACTCGCCGAACTCGGCGCCGCCGAGGCCGGGCAGCACGGCGAGGTGGTCGGCGGTGAAGCTGGCGGCGGCGAGGTCGAGGTGGCCGTCGAGGTCGAGGTCGGCGGCGGCGATCCGGCGCGGCTCGGGGTTGACGAACCGCTGGCCGGCGCTGGTGAAGACGCCTGTCCCGTCGGACAGGAGGACGGTCAGCCGGGCCTGGTTCTGGTCGGCGCTGACGAGGTCGAGGTCGCCGTCGGCGTCGAGGTCGACGGCGAGGACGTCGTAGGGCTCGTCGCCGACCGGGTAGACGACGGGCGAGGCGTACTCGCCGGGGCCCTCGGCGAGCAGGACGAGCAGGGCGTCGGCCTGCTCGTCGGCGACCGCGAGGTCGAGGTCGCCGTCCTTGTCGAGGTCGCCGAGGGCGACGGCGCGCGGCTGCTGGCCGGCGCCGGCGGGCTTGGCGGCGGCGAAGCTCGCGCCCGGACCTGTCCCGAGGACCACGCCGACGAGGCCGACGCCCGGGTCGGCGAAGGCGAGGTCGGTCCAGCCGTCGGCGTCGAGGTCGGCGGCGACGACGTCGCGCGGGCGCAGGAAGGCCTGCAGCGACGGGCCGTCGGCGAAGTCGCCGGCGCCGTCGCCGAGGCGGAGGTCGAGGCGGCCGGCGTCGAAGTCGGCGACGACGAGGTCGAGGTCGCCGTCTGCGTCGAGGTCGGCGAGGTCGACGGCGACCGGGCGCGGGCCGGTGGCGATCGCGCGGGCGGGCTTGAAGCAGAGCTCGCCGGGGGCGTGCACGCCGTCGCCGCAGACCGCCGGGGCGCCGGTCGAGCTCGCGCCGGTCGGCGCATCGGTGCTGCTGGTCGTCGGGACAGGTTCTGGACCGGCGGTCGAAGAAGTGCTCGACGTGGTCGCGCCGGAGCTGGTCGCCTCGGTCGAGGCCGCCGGGAGATCGGGGGCGCACGCGGCGGCGAGCAGGGCGGCGAGGAGGCGGCGTGGCACGGTGCGGCGAGTGTACGCCGGGACCGGGCTCAGGCGGGGCCGAGGGCGCGGGTGATCGTCGGCTCGGGCGGGGGGCGCGACAGCAGCGAGCCGGCGAGGGCGCCGGCGATCGCGGCGGCGAGGCCCCAGGCGACCGGGAGGATCCCGTACGGGGCGGGCAGCAGGCCGGCGAAGGCGAGGCCGAGGGCGAGGTTGCCGGCGAGGATCGACGCGAGCGCGCCGGCGGCGGTGAAGCGGCGCCAGCGGACGCCGAGCAGCAGGGTCGGGGTCAGGGTGACGTAGCCGGAGAAGCTGAAGGCGGCGATCTCGAACAGCGAGGCCGGGCGCTGGAGCACGAGGGCGAGCACCGCGAGCGAGAGCGCGAGGGTGAAGGCCCGGCCGGCGAGGACCTCGCGGGCGGGCGCGAGGCCGGGGACGAGGCGGCGCAGGACGTCGCGGGTCAGCATCGACGAGAGGGTCAAGAGCTGGGCGTCGAGGGTCGACATCACCGCCGCGAGCACGCCGGCGAGCGCCATGCCCTGAAGGACAGGTCCGAGGTGGCGCTCGACGAGCAGCGGGAAGATCGCGTCGGAGGCCTTGCCGACGAGGCCCGGGAACTCGGCCGCGCCCCACACGCCGAACATCACCGCCGGCAGCCACAGGACGACCAGCACGACCGGGTAGAGGCGGCAGACGTTCTTGAGCGCGGCGGCGTCGCGGGCCGCGAACACGCGGACGAGCATGTGCGGGAAGGCGATCACGGTCAGCGAGATCGCCAGCGCCCACGAGGTCCACGGGCCCGGGGCGAACGCGCCGGTCGTCGCCTTGGCGAGCAGCTGCGGGGCCTTCGCGGCGGTGGCGGCGGTGGCGGCTTCGAGGCCGCCGAGGCGGTCGGCGATCAGGAAGAAGGCGGCGACGATGAAGCCGAGGAAGGTGGCGCCCTGGAAGACGTTGGTCCACATGGTCGCGCGCATGCCGCCGAGCGCGGTGTAGGCGATCGTGATGCCGAGGATCAGCGCGGCGGCTGCCCCGAAGGACAGGGAGCCGTCGGTGAGCACCTCGGCGGTCAGGCCGGCGCCGATCACGGCGGTGACCATGTAGGGGAGGGTGTAGACGAAGAAGGCGGCGAACAGGGCCAGGCCGACGGCGGGCGAGGCGAGGCGCTCGGCGTAGAGCTCGGCGGGGGTGATCGCGCCGAGGCGGCGGGCGGCCTTGCGCGCGGGCTCGCCGATCAGGAAGAAGGTCAGCGGGATCCCGAGGCCGACGATCGCGGCGTTGAGGCCGAACACCGCGACGCCGTGGTGGTAGGCCTGGCCGGGGATCCCGAGCAGCACGAACGGGGTGACGTTGGTGCCGAACAGCGCCATGAACAGCACGAAGGTCCTCGCGGCGCGGCCGCCGAGGAAGTAGTCCTCCGGGGTGTGGGCGGTCCGGCGGTAGGCGAGGGCGCCGATCGCCAGGGTGACCGCGAGGTAGGCGGCGACGACCAGGCCGATCGCGGCGAGCGGGCTCACGGGGCGTCCTTCGCGGCGGGAGCGTCCTGGTCTTCGGGCCAGATCGCGGGCGAGGTCATGTAGAAGACCGCCGCGGTCGCCGCGGCCATCCACAGCAGGTGGTAGGCGAGGTCCCACGGGAGCCAGCCGAAGGTCGGCGCGGGCGCCGGGCCGGCGTTCCAGGTGTCGACGTGGAGGACCAGCAGGACGGCGACGGCGGCGGCGAAGACCCGGCGGTGGACCGTGGGGGACACGCGGGGGATGGTACGCCGCGCGGCGAGGCGGCGGCGGGCCGAGCGGGCGAAGGTCCGGGGCGGCCGGGGCGAGATCGGCGAGCGAGGGCCCGCCGGGGCGGTCTTGCGGGCGTGAGCTCGGCCGGGGCCGGCGGGGAACGGAGGGGACGGCCGGGGGCTTGCTGCGGGTTCTGCGCGGATCGAGGCGCGAGGGATGAGGGGCGCACGCGCGGGTGCGCGGAGTGCGCAGGGCGGAATCTTTAAAATTCTTCTTGTGTCTGGCTGGGGATCGTGTAGAAGGGGGGCCCCTTCGGGCTCGTAGCTCAATTGGCAGAGCAAGGGACTCTTAATCCCTGGGTTGTAGGTTCGATTCCTACCGGGCTCACCGAAGAAAAAGACCAGAGGTGCTCGCACCTCTGGTCTTTTTGTTTTTTGCGGCGAGGCGGCGGCGGCGAGGGCTGGACCGGCGCTCGGCGGGATCTGATAGCCTTCGGGCCGCGATGACGCTGCTCCGACCCGCCCTGTTCGCCCTCGTGCTGGCCGTGGCCGGTTGCTCGATGCAGCCGGCCCGCGTCGACCAGATGGAGACCAAGATCCCGCAGCCGGGGGAGCTGCGGCGGATCGAGTACCCGCTGTTCGTGATCCTCGACCCGGCGAAGCTGGCCGACACGATGACGGCGTACGGGCAGGGGGTGAAGCCGATCGAGGTGCGGGGGCTGCACACGTTCGTCGAGCGCGACCTGCAGCGGACGATGAGCCAGCTGTTCACCAGCGTGGTCGTCGCGCCGCCGACGACGCCGGCGCCGCAGGGGATCTTCCTGACCGGGGAGGTGCTGGTCAATTCGCTGTCGAGCTTCAGCGGGACGCGCGGGCCGGGCACGCCGGCGGGGGTCTACCTGCGCATGCAGTGGAGCTTCCGGATCCGGGCCTACGGGGCGCCGGCGGACGCGTTCGTGTACCAGGGCACGGCCGAGAGCACGGTGCCGGTGACGTCGACGCGCGACACGCAGGCGGCGGTGCAGTCGCTGCTCGAGGACGCGCTGCGCCGGCTCGTCACCCACTACGACGGGCAGAAGGCGTACGAGCGGATGGCCCGGCTCGGGGCATGAAGGGGCGCGTGAAGGGGCGCGTGAGGGGCGCGCGGGTCACTCGGCCGCGGCGACGCGGACGGTGATCGTGCTGGCGCCGCCTTCGGGGACGAGGAAGCGGGCGCGGTAGAGGGCGCCGGCGTCGTCGCGCAGGTAGAGGACGGTCTCGCCGGCGTCGAGGCGCAGCTTCTCGTGGGTGGTGTCGCCGACGCCGGGGAGCGAGGTCGAGGAAGCCTTGCAGCCGGGCTCGGTCTCGGGGCAGGTGAAGAAGCCGGGGGTGGCGTAGCTGTAGGGGGTGCCCGGGGGGAGGTCGTCCTGGGTGACGTAGAAGAGGTAGGGGAGGCCGTCGTCGGCGCGGCGGTAGTAGAAGTCGACGGCGCCGTTGTTCTTCCAGTAGTCGCCGAGGAGCAGCTGGGCGATCGCCGGGGCCTGGTCCTGCAGGTAGGGGCGGACGGACTCGGCGATCTGCGCGCCGGAGACGCCGATCGGGATGTCGCGCAGGGTGAAGGCGACGTCGGCCTGGCCCTCGGGGATGGTGACGCCGGGCGGGGTGTGCAGGGCGACCTGGGCGACCTCGTTGATCAGCTCCCACACGAACTGGTCCTTGGGCGGGTTGCCGAGGTCGAGGAAGACGTCGAACTTGGCCCACCCCGGCGGGTCGGGGCCGATGTAGACGTGGGCCCCGAGGGCGCACAGGAACAGGACCTCGTAGCACTTGTCGAAGACGCGGTTCTTGTACTTCTCGCGGCCGCCGGCGACGATGATCCGCTCGAGCTGCCACGGGTCGATCGCCCAGGCCGACTGCGGCCACATCGCCTTGACGAGGTCGATGTTCTCCGGGAGGTTCTGCTTGCAGGCGTCGTCGCCGGCGCAGGAGTTGATGAAGGCGTCGTTCTCCTGGAGGGCGAAGCGCATGTCGACGCGAGGGTCGGCGGCGACGCCGGTGATGTTGAACTTGGCGGGGTCGTTGAAGTCGAACTCGAGCGGGTCGCCGAAGGTGGGGCCGACGTTGTCGACGACGGTCGACATGTAGTCCTTGCCCTTGGACAGGTCGACGCCGTCGAGCAGGCGGAGGTTGCTGGCGGCCTCGACGTTCATCGCGAAGTCGGCGGTGAGGACCTCGCTCTTGGTCTCGAAGCCGGGGGCGATCACGCCGGGGTGCGGGCCGGCGGGGCCGAGCTTGGTCGAGAGGGTGGTGAGGTCGGACAGGGCGTCGTCGAGGTAGACGGGCAGCTTGGTGCCGTCGCCGCCGACGCCCGGGTGGGTGGCGAGCAGGTTCTGCTGGAGGGCGACGACGAGCTCGGGGGTGGTGATGAACGGCTCGGTGCGCTTGATGCCGAGCGACTCGGAGAGGATCTGGCCGAAGCCGCCGCCGATCCCGAGGCCGTCGGCGAGGCCCTGCATGCCCTCGATCGAGGTGCCCTCGACCTCGGCGTTGGCCGGGGTCATCGTCAAGATCCGGACGAGCGAGTACTCGGCGCTGGTCTGCCAGGTGTCGTCGGGGCCCTTGAAGGTCTGGCCGAGCGGGGTCTTCGAGCAGTCGTGCTTGGGGTCGGCGGCGTCGGCGGTCCAAGAGGTGCCGCAGGCGTTCTTGATCTCATCCAGGCTGTTCTCGAGCAGTGTCTTCGACTCGACCTCGACGAGCAGGATGTCGCCGGCCTTGTCGCCGAACAGCTGGGCGACCTCGGCCTTGTTCATGCTCAGCTTGAGCGGCGGGACCGGGTCGTCGTTGAGGCGGAGCTCGAACTCCTGCTCGGGGCCGAACGCGTCCTCGCCGCCGCCGGTGGTCGTCGGGGCGTCGGTGCCGGCGGTGGTCGTCGGGGCGCCGGTGGTCGGCTCGGTCGCGCTGGAGGCGTCGCCCGGGTCGCCGCCGCCGGTGCAGGCCGCGAGGGCGAGGACGCTGAGACAGGCGGTGCGGGGCGGCGTGTGCATGGGAGGGCCTCCTACCGAAGGTGACACGATATCACAGGCGCGCCCGGAGGCACCAAGCGCGACGCGAGCGGGCCCGCGGCCGGGTGGCCGGGACGCCGCTCGCGTCGTCGTCAGGGAAGGAGTCCCTCAGGGGACCCCCCCGAGGTGGCCGCGCTAGGCGAGCAGGTTCATCTGATCCGCCTCGGGGAGGATCAGCGGGAACTGGGTCATCAGCTCGTGGCTCTCGATGCCGGCGAGCTTGCGCAGGTTGTCGTGCAGGTGGCGCGGCTCGATGTGGATCCCCGAGTCGCTCTTCTGCAGGGTCTTCGGGTCGACGCTGAAGGTGTTGTGGCGCTCGTCGGTCTCGCCGATGACCTTGTTGCCGCCGATCCCCTTGCCCATCATCATGACGCTGGTGATCGCCCAGTGGTCCTTGCCCTGGGTGTCGTTGTAGCCCGGCGTGCGGCCGAAGTCGGAGCCGACGAGCAGGACGAACCGGTCGGAGAGGCCGTGCATGTCGGTCTCGGTGACCAGGAAGTCGATGCCGTCGAGGATCTGGGCGAGCCGCGGGATGTGCTGGGCGTCGTGGTTGCCGTGGGTGTCGAAGCCGCCGATGTCGAGGTTGACCGAGACGGTGATGCCGGCGCGGTAGGCGGCGACGGCGACCTGGATCTGCCGGCGCAGCGGGTTGCCCGAGTTGTCGAGCATCTCCGGCAGGTACTGCTGGAGCTTCTTGAGCTCGTTCGAGCCGGTGCGCGAGGCGTAGAGCATGCTGATCGCGTTCTGGGTCCGCGGCAGCTTCTCGGTGGCGAGCAGGCGCTCCTTGCGGGCCTCCTGGGCCTTGAGGATCAGGTCGGCGGCGACGGGCGAGTGGAAGGCGGTCGCCTCGTCCTCGGGGTTGCGGCGGTCGGGGTAGGCGATCCGGGCGAGCGCCTGGGTGTTGCCGCTGCGGGTGCGGGCGACGATGCCCTGGGTGAAGTCGTAGCCGCCGAAGCTGAGGTACGTCATCGGCAGGGCGGCGCCGTGGACGGCCGAGATCAGCGCCGCGAGGCTCGGGTAGCCCTCGGCGAGGCGGCCGGACCAGCAGTGGCGGGTGCCGGAGTCGTGGCCGTTCGACTGCATGTCGAGGCCGTTGATCACGCGCAGCCGCTGGTAGTGCTTCTGGAAGAAGTCGCGGAAGGCGGTCGGGTTGTCCATCGTCCCGATGTTCGGGTACGAGATGTTGCCGGCCTTCTCGATCTGCGAGTACGTGAAGGCGCGGTTCATCGCGTCGGGGTCGTCCGGCCCGTTGCCGCCCTTGGGGTCGCACAGCGAGGTCGGGTCCCAGCCGCCGCCGGCGTGCAGGAAGATGTACAGCGGTCCGCTGTAGGTCTCCGCGAGCGGGGGGAGGTTGGGGTTCTTGAGCGGGCCGGGGCGGTCGCCCGCGAAGACGGTCGGAGTGACGACCGAAAGGCCCGCCAGGGACGTGAGCTTGAGGAAATTACGACGGTCCACGGTGTCCTCCTTTCTATTCGTGCAAGAAGCGGTAGTCCGAGAGCATGTAGGCGAGCACGCCCATCCACGCGCGGACGGTGTAGTCGTTGTCCTGGGTGATGCGCCGCTCCTCGGGGATCGGGTTGCCGGTCCACCAGTCGTTCTCGGCGCGGCACGGCGGGTCGGCGGTGTAGGTGCCGGCCTGCAGGCCCTTCTTGCCGTCCTCCCAGATCTGGAAGAAGAGGTTGTACGCCTCGCTGATCTCGGGGTCGCCGATGTCGTAGTGCTCGCCGAGGACGTGGTCGTAGAGGTGCTGGATGTTGGCCCGGATCGCGTCGTCGACGGCGGGGACGGCGAAGCCGTTCTCGTCCTGCGGGACGAAGCTGGTCTCGACGTAGGGGAACAGCAGGCGGTCGGACGGGTCCTTGGCGAAGTCGCGGGCGGTCGCCCAGCAGGCCATCTCGTTCGACATGCGGAGGGCGATGTTCGCCATGATGCCGTTCGGCTCGGTGATCCGCGTGACGATCGAGTCGGAGTCGATGCCGCCGTAGAAGATGCGGTACTCGTTCTCGTTGAGCAGCAGGTCCTGGTCCTGCAAGTTGTAGCGCCACGGGTAGCCGGTGACGGCCTCGATCTTGCGGCCGAGCTGCTCGGGCGGGAGGTACTGGGCGGTGCCGAGGTCCTTGAGCTCGAGCGCGCGCGACTCCTCGACGTCCTGGCGCAGGTTCTTGGCCCGGAAGTAGTCGGTCTTGATGATCTCGCGGAACACGACCTTGAGGTTGTAGCCGCTCTCCTCGAACTTCTTGGCGATGCCCTTGATGACGCGGTCCTGGACCTCGAAGGCCTTGAGCGCCTCCTCGTAGCCGGGCTGGGCGGCGTCGAACGGCTCGCCGAGCGGGTCGGTGCCGAGCAGGCCCTTCCAGACGATGCCGACGGCGGCCTGGGCGAAGCGCGGGTCCTTGATGAGCTGCTGGGCGAGCCACTGCTCGCTGGCCGACTCCTGGCCCTCGGGCAGGGTCTGGTCGCCGAAGCCGGGCAGGCGCATGTCGGTGTACCAGGTCATCTGCTCGGTCTCGGCGAGCGGCTGGTAGTCGCCGTTGTCGTTGGCCTGGAAGTTCTGCAGGGCGCCGGCGACCGGGTCGAGCTCGACGTGACAGACCGTGCAGTTCGGGTTGTTCATCGTCGGGTTGACGGTCTTGATCGAGGTCGGGTCGATCGGGCGCTCGCCGAGGCGCAGGATGTCGGTCGCGAGGAAGAACTTGAAGATCATCCGCGCGCGGTGGCGGTTGCGGTTGGTCGGCGTCGTCGGGAACCGGTTGAGCCACATCGGCATCGTCAGCACGCCGGCGTGCGGGTAGCCGTCGAGCTTGCCGGGCTGGAGCTCGGTCCAGTCGGTCTTGTCCTTGAAGCTGACGCTCGCGCCGTAGGCGATCGCCGAGTACGGCGTGAAGACCATGTAGTCGGCGGTGATGATCTCGCGGTAGTCGCGGTCGTTCTGGACGATGTACTTGACGAGGTTGATCGCCTCGCGGGCGACGCTGGTGTTGGTGTACCAGCGGGCCTCCTCGCGCTGCTGGTCGTCCTCGAGGCCCTCGAACCAGTAGGCGTTCGGGTACTTCTCGGGGTTGAGCAGCGCGACCGCCTCGTTGCCGCCGATGTAGCGGTCGGTCAGGAAGACGTCGTTGTAGATCTCGCCGATGCGGTCGATGAACTCGTCCTCCTTCATGATGCCGTCGAGCACCGGGTCGAGCTCGGCGATGCCGAAGCCGCGGACCGCCTCGACCTCCTCGGGGGTCGGCAGGCGGCCGGCGAGCGCGAGCGTCGCCTTGCGCAGCGTGCCGACCTCGTCGAGCAGCTCGACCTCGTTGAAGTAGTTGCCGAGGTTGACCTGGCCCTCGCAGGCGACGGGGTTGTTGAAGCGGTCGAGCAGCGCGGCGAGGTCGCTGTACTCCTGCGTGCCGGCGTCGAGGACGAGGCCGCCGCCGTGCTCGACGGGGCCGTTGTTGCTGCGCTGCGACGGCTTGGCGAGGATCAGCGGGGTGCCGTCGACGTCGTAGCGGGCGAGGTCCTGGACGAGCTTCATGTTCGCTTCCAGGTAGCCGGGGACCTGCGACGGGGTCAGCACGAACTTCGTGTGCTTCGCGGCGCCGGTGCTGACGTGGCAGGACTGGCACTTGGCGGCGAGGGTCGGAGCCCAGACCTTCTCCCTGAAGAAGACGTCGGTGGGCACGCACTCGCCGTCGCTGTTGTCGGAGCAGGCGGAGAGTCCGAGGCCCATGCCGGCGCCGGTCAACGCGAGCAAGGCCGCGCGCGTGACCAGGCCGCTGGTTCGTGTCGGGTGAGAACGCTTCATCGTGCGACTCCTAAGCGCGAGGGGGACGCGGCGAAGAGGGCAACATCGCCGATGACGCATCGTAAGGGTGCCGGCGGAATTGTCGCAAGCGCCTGCGAGGGGCGGAAACGTGCGACACGGGCCTTCACGAGGCGGTGCCAGGTCTGCGGAGGCGCAAGGCCCGTCGGCCGATCGGCGGACGGATGTCCCGAGAGACATGCGAGCGAGTTCGTAAACTCTCGCACATGGCCCGCGGCGCGCCGCCCCGGGGCCGCGACGCGCGGGCGCGTGCGGGCCGGAGGGCGAGGCTCTCGTGCGCGGACCGGGGAGGGGCCGGGGGGCTGCGGGCGACGCCGCAGCTCACCGCGGCGCTCAGCCGGACGAGCCGCTCGACATGTCGCCGGACGACGAGCCGGACGTGCTGCTGCCGTCGCCGGTGGTCGAGGTGCTGTCGCCGGTGGTGTCGGGCTCTGTGGTCATCGGCGGCGCGGTGGTCTCGGGCTCGGTGGTCATCGGCGGGGGCATGCCGTCGCACTGGCCGATGTCGAAGTTGCAGTTGAAGCCCGGCTCGCAGAAGCCGCACTGGCCGCCGCAGCTGTCGCCGCCGCAGTTGCGGTTGTCGCACTGCGGGACGCAGTTGCAGACCAGGCCTTCCCCGGGCGCGTAGCCGTCGTCGCACAGGCACTGCGCGGTACCGCTCGAGGCGTCGCAGGTGCCGCGGCCGGAGCAGCTCTCGAGGAAGCAGGGCGAGGTGTTGAAGGTGAAGTAGCCGAGGCTGTGGGCGAGATCTCCGCTGCCGACCTGGACCTCGACGAGCACCGGGTTGTCGACCTTGCCGAGCAGGAACGGCTCGGCCTCGACGGTGACCTGGTTGCTGTTGACGGTCAGCGAGCCGGTCGCCAGGCCGCCGGAGCAGCCGCCGGTGATGCTCGCGCCCTGGACCCCGCCGAACTTGAAGCCGCAGTAGCGGCTGCCGTCGCCGTTGAGCGGGCGGTTGGACATGCCCATCGGGTCGTAGACGGTCAGGCCGATGTCGATCTGCTGGGTGCCCATCGGGGTGACCTTGATCGCGGCGACGTCGACGAACGGCGCGTTGAAGTCGGCCTCGGTCGGGGCGCGGGCGAGGACCGGCTCGTCGACGGCGCCGGCCGGCTCGCCGCCGGCCGCGAGGGCGACGACGCCGAGGCCGCCGATGAAGGCGCGGGCGCGGTCGTCGGCGGCGGCGTAGGCGACGACGCGGCCCTCGTCGCGGCGCCACAGGACGGTCGGCTTGGCCGGCTGATCGCCCTCGAAGGTCAGCTCGGCGGGGACCTTGAGGTCGAGGTCGGTCGGCTCGAGGCGGTAGGCGCCGCCCGACTGCTTGAAGCTGCCCTTGCTGAGGTCGGACTCGATCGGCCGGATGACGATCTGGCGGGTCGCTAGGACGGCGCCCGGCGGGAACACGAGGGTCGGCCCGTCGGGGATCGATACCGAGCCGCCCTCGGGCCCGATCAGCGCGTAGACGGCGGAGCTGTCCTGACAGCCAGGTGCGATCACGGCGGCGGCGAGGAGCAGCGTGCGGACCAGGGGCGAGCGGAGGTGGGGGGCCATCACGAATTGACCGTATACCCGAAACGAGGGGCCGGCGGAAAGGAGCGGCGGGGGCCTCGGCCGAACGCGCGCGCGGGGCGGAGCGCTGTGCGTCCGTGGCGTGGCGTCAGTCCGGCGAGAGGTCGCACAGCCACAGATCGGGGCGCGCGGCGAGGGTGGGGCCGCCGTCTGCCGACGGGCCGGTGCCCGCGAGCAGGCCGGCGAGCAGGTCGATCCAGCGCGCGCAGCGGTCGAGGATCCACGCGTCGCAGGTCGCGACGACGCCGGGGTGCTCGGCGAGCAGCGGGTCGGGGTGGTTGACGAGCTCGACCTGCCACGGGAGGGCGCGCGCCTCGGCGCGGGCGAGCAGAAGCGCGCGCAGGCGGCCGCTGCCGGCGACAGGTCGGTCGAGGTACCACACGACGCGCGCGGGTCCGTCTCCGCTCTGCGGGTGCAGGAGGCGAGCGATCGCGTCGACGGCGAAGCTGGTCTCGAGGACCTGCTCGTAGGCGCCGTGGACGGCCGCGAGGTCGCGCAGGGCGCCGTCGCGGCCGCGCAGGACGACGCCGTGCGACAGCGCCGACTCGACGGTGATCAGCGCGTTGAGGCCGTCGATCGCGAGCGCTGCGCCGGCGAGCGCCTCGCGGCCGACGCGGTGGGCCTGCCGGCGCTCGCGGGCCGCGTCGGTGCAGGCGCAGCGGAGCGCCGCCATCCGCTGCCTGGCCGAGAGGACATGTTTGTCGCCGACCAGCTTGAGCGCGGCGTCGCCGCTGTAGCCGCGGGTGAGCAGCCACGACAGGTCGGCGACGGCGGCGCGGAGGGCGGGGAGGGCGTCCGGGCCGAACAGGCGGTCGTCGCCGGTGGCGCGGGCGCGGCGGCGGAGCTCGGTCACGAGGCCTCGGGGGCGGCGAGGGCCCAGCCGCGGTCGACGATGCACTCGCGGCGGAGCTTGCGGAAGGCGAGCGGGATCGCGTCGCTCCTGGCGTGGACCTCGGCGGACATGTCCAGGGGGACAGCCTTCGGGCGCTGGGCCTCGACGATCGGCTGGTCCTCGCGGAAGATCTCGAGCGTGCGCTTGCGCGAGTTGCCGTCGGCCCAGTCGCCGCGGAAGAAGTCGCGCAGCATGATCCAGCGGGTCAGCGTGCGCTCCTCGTCGAGCGGGAGGTTGCTGCTGAAGACGATCATCTTCATCGGGCCGAGGTCGACGTCGAGGCGGGTGACGCAGGGCATGTAGAAGCCGACGCGCGTCTTGACCGGCGGGCGCTCCTTGGGGAGGAACAGCGACCACAGGCCGCCGGGCGGCGGGGCGACGAGCGCGACGGCGGCGCTGGCGCCCCACGCGTGGGGGACGACCTCGTAGTCGTCGACCTCGGGGCGGTTCGGGTTGCCGAAGGTGCGGGCGTGGACGAACGGGGCGTGGGCGATGTCCATGCCGTTCTCGACGACGCGGGTGTAGTGCGCGCGCCAGAGGAAGGTGCCGTGGATCGCCTTCCACTTCGGGTCGCCGTGCTCGGGCAGGGGCGGGATCGGCGGGCGCTCCGCCTCCGGCAGGTCGCCGACGAACAGCCAGACCCACCCGTAGCGCTCGGCGGTCGGGTAGCTGCGGGTGCTCGCCTTGCGCGGGATCTGGGCGCCGTCGCGGTTGGCGGGGATCTTGACGCAGGTGCCGGCCTGGTCGAAGCGCCAGCCGTGGTACGGACAGACGACGCAGTCGCCGTCGACGCGCCCGCCGGCGAGCGAGCCGCCGCGGTGCGGGCAGCGGTCGTCGAGGGCGACGACCTGGCCGGCGGCGTCGCGGTAGAGGACGAAGAGGCGGCCGAGCATCTCGAGCTGCGTCGGCTTGCTGGTGACCTCGGCGGAGAGGTGGCAGGCGTACCAGAAGTTCTTGAGCATGGCCGCGGCCCGCTGTCTATAGCAGAAGAACGGGCGTGGGCGGCGGGCTTGGCCGTGGCGGGCGCGGCGGGGGCTGGCGGGGAGAGTTGGCGCTGGGAGGGGACGTGGGGGGCGGAGAGTTGGCGCTGGGAGGGGACGCGGGGCGCGGAGAGTTGGCGCTGGGAGGGGACGCGGGGCGCGGAGGCCCGGGCCGGCGGGCGGGGGCCGACGAAGCCGGGTCCCTCGCGGTCGGCGGGTCCCCGCCATGACTCGTGCTCGGCGCCCGCATGTTGCTGAAGACATGTCTCGAAAGGCATAAGGCGAGGCGCGCGCGAAGGGCATGCGGGCGCCTGCGCGCGAGCCATGGCCCCCACCCCGCCTGCGTCCCAGTTCGCCGGCCCCTGCCCGCCGGGGCGGAGGCTCTGGTGGGCCCCGCTTCAGGATGCGCGGAGAGGCGCTCGAGCTCGGAGAAGCGCCCGCCCTGCTTCAGGGTGCGCGGAGGGGCGCTCGAGCTCGGAGATGTGCGGGCCACGCTTCATGGGATGCGGCGGACCGTTCGCAGGGGACGCGACGAGTCGCTCGCGGGCGGAGAAGCGAGGGCTCCGCTTCAGGAGGTGCGGAGAGGCGCTCGAGCTCGGAGAGTGCCCCGCTTCGGTGGTGCGGCGAGTTGCTCGTGGGCGGAGAAGCGAGGGGCTTCGCGTTGGAGAAGATGGCGAGCGCACTCGGAGAATCGATGGATGGGCAATGCTCTCGGTGCGGAGGCGAGTGTGAGGATGTCGGGTTCGGACTTGCTTGTGGTGCGAGCGAGCGGGGAGTCGTGCGCGGGTGAGTCGGCGTACGGCGCGAAGCGGGGCTCACCCGAGCCTCTGCTCCGGCGGGCAGGGGCCGGCGAACTGGGATGCAGGCGGGGTGGGGGCCATGGCTCGCGCGCAGGCGCCCGCATGCCCTGCGGCCGCGCGAAGAGACAGGTACGGAGAGACATGTCTTGATCGACATGCGGGCGCCGAGCACGAGTCATGGCGGGGACCCGCCGACCGCGAGGGACCCGGCTTCGCCGGCCCCCGCCCGCCGGCCCGGACCTTCGCGCCCCGCGTTTGGGCTCGAAGCGAGAGCCGCGGCCCGGGCCTTCGCGCCCCGCGTTTGGGCTCGAAGCGAGAGCCGCGGCCCGGGCCTTCACGCCCCGCGTTTGGGCTCGAAGCGAGGGCCGGCCCCCGCGTTTGGGTTCGAAGCGAGGGCCGGTCACATCGGGACGAACGGGGCGCAGGTCGACACGCCGGCGCCGACGATCCGGATCGGGGCGGCGTTATTGATCGTCTTCAGGTCCTGGACGCCGTTCATGTCGCTGTCGTCGTAGTCGAGGACGGTGACCTTGCTGACGAACGGGTTGCCGTCGGCCTCGGTGAAGAAGTAGAAGTCGCCGGCGAAGAAGGCGAACGCGAAGGCGTTGGTCAGCGGGAGGTTGTTGAGCGGGAACGTGCTGAGCACCTGGCCGGTCGCCTTGTCGCGCTCGATCAGCTTCGAGGGGACGCCGCCGAACGAGAACACGCGGCCGTCGCCGGTGCCGGTCATCTCGGCGCCGTTGAAGTTCGACTTCGAGATCAGCTTGATCTGCAGGGTCTTCGGGTCGAGGTTGAGGAAGTCGCCGGCGTTCGGGCCCTCGGTGAAGCCGCCGAAGCCGTTGAAGGTGTTGCCGTAGAGGCTGTCGCACTGGTCGAACTCGCTGTTCGACACGAACGCCATGCCGAAGTAGCCGACGCCCATCTGCCCGGGGTTGTAGCCGGGGTCGATGCAGTTACCGGGGTTGGTGACGTCGATCTTCCAGATCTCGCCCTGCGGGCTGTTGAACATCACCCACGCGAAGCCGAGGCGGTCGACGGCCATTGAGAAGGTGCTCGTCATGCCGTTGCAGTTGAAGTTGCCTAGCATCGTGAAGTTGTTGGTCTCCGGGTAGTACTTCCACAGCTCGGAGTCGTCGGAGAGGACGAAGATGCCGTCGTCGAGCGGGACCTCGATGTCGGGGCAGGCGCACGGCTCGTCGCCGCCGGTGGTGCTGCTGCCGCCGGTGCTGTCGGCCTCGGTGCTGCTGCCGGTGGTCGTCTCGGTGTCGACGCCGGTCGTGGTCGTCGTCGAGGTGTCGCCGGTCGTCTGCGTGGTGACGCCCTCGGTGGTGGTGCCGGTCGCGGAGTCGGTCGTCGAGCTGCCCTGGGTCGTCGAGGAGGACGCGGTGGTCGCGGAGTCGGTCTGGCCCATGCTGCCGCCGCCGGTCGGGTCCTCGGTGGCGGTGCCGGTCGCGGACGCGGTCGCGGTCGCGGTCGCGCTCGCCGTGCCGGTGGTGTTGCCGGTCGAGCCGGTGCCGCCGTCGGTCGCGCTGCTCGAGGTGCCCGAGGGGTCTCCGCAGGCAGAGAGGGTGGCGAGGACGAGCGAGGCGCGCAGCAGCGGTAGTCTCTTCATGAACGCAGGGTAACAAAAAATCGTCCGCGGGCGGGCCCGGCGCGGGGGACCTCGGGTGAGGGTTTTCGGGGGGAGCCGTGAACACGCGCGGCCGTTCGCGCGTTGATGCGAGCCATGAGGTCCTGGCTGGCGTTCATGGGCGCGGCGGTGCTGCTCGGGCAGGCGGCGGAGGTGCGGGCGGCGGAGGTGCGCGCGCAGGCTGAATCGGCCGAGCCGCAGCTCCGCGCGGTCGTCGTGCTCGTCGTGCTCGGCGAGTTCCCGGCGGAGCTGGTCGATGCGGTCGAGGTCGCGCTCGAGCGGACGTATCAGGTCAAGGTGCGGCGGCGCGCGGCGATCGCCCTGCCGCAGGCGGCCTGGTACGCGCCGCGCAGGCGGTACCGCGCGGACATCCTGCTCGACCACCTCGGCGGGCTCGTGCAGGGGATGCCGGCGGGGACGCGGGTGCTCGGGCTGACCAGCGTCGACATCTCGACGACCAAGGGGAAGTTCAAGGACTGGGGCGTGTTCGGGCTCGGCGAGCTCGGCGGGACGGCGGCGGTCGTGTCCGGTCACCGGCTGTGGAAGAAGGTCGCGGACCGCGAGAAGATCCGCTGGCGCGTGACGAACACGGCGGTCCACGAGCTCGGCCACGAGCTCGGGCTCGACCACTGCAGCGAGCCGCGCTGCCCGATGCAGGACGCGGAGGGCGGGATCGCCAACACCGACGACTCGAGCGGCGTGCCGGGGCCCGCGTGCGCGGCCGAGCTCGAGCGGGCGGCGCCGCTGCGGCCTGCGGGTGAATTGCGGTGAGCCGCGCTTGACGCCCGCGCGGCGGGCGGCCACCTTCTTGGTGTCGCTCGTACACGAAGGGGGCAAGGGTGTCGCTCGCGCTGCTGACGGACCTCTATCAGATCTCGATGGCCTGCGGGTACTGGAAGCTCGGGCGCGCCGACGAGGAGGCGGTGTTCAACCTGTTCTTCCGCAAGGCGCCGTTCGCCGGCGGCTACGCGGTCGCGGCGGGGCTGGCCGACGCGCTGGCGTACTGCGAGGCGTTCCGGTTCGACGCGAGCGACCTCGAGTACCTGGCGACGCTGGTCGGCAACGACGGGCGGCCGCTGCTCGACCCGGGGTTCATCGAGTACCTCGGCGGGTTGAAGCTGTCGATCGACCTCGACGGGATCCCGGAGGGGACGGCGGCGTTCGCCCACGAGCCGCTGCTGCGGGTGCGCGGGCCGATCCTGCAGTGCCAGCTGCTCGAGACGCCGCTGCTCAACCTCGTCAACTTCGCGACGCTGGTCGCGACCAAGGCGGCGCGGATCTGCGAGGCGGCGGAGGGGCAGCCGGTGATCGAGTTCGGGCTGCGGCGGGCGCAGGGGGTCGACGGGGCGCTGACGGCCTCGCGGGCGGCGTACATCGGCGGGTGCGCCGGGACGTCGAACGTGCTCGCGGGTAAGCGCTTCGGGATCCCGGTCAAGGGGACGCACGCGCACAGCTGGGTGATGTCGTTCGCGGGCGAGCGCGAGGCGTTCGAGGCGTACGCGCGGGCGCTGCCGAACAACTGCACGTTCCTGGTCGACACGTACGACACGCTCGCGGGGGTGCACAAGGCGGCGGAGGTCGGCGCCTGGCTCAAGGAACAGGGGCACCGGGTCGCGGGCGTGCGGCTCGACTCGGGCGACCTCGCCGAGCTCAGCGTCGCGGCGCGGAAGATCCTCGACGAGGCGGGGCACGAGGGCGCGGCGATCGTCGCCAGCAACGACCTCGACGAGCACGAGATCGCGGCGCTCAGGGCTCGCGGCGCGGCGATCTCGGTGTGGGGCGTCGGGACGCGGCTGGTGACCGCGTACGACCAGCCGGCGCTCGGCGGGGTGTACAAGCTGGCGGCGATCCGCGGGGCCGGCGGGGCGTGGGAGTACCGGATCAAGCTGTCGCAGGAGCCGGTCAAGGTGTCGAACCCGGGGGTGCAGCAGGTGCGGCGGTACGTCGGCGCGGACGGGCGGATGGTCGGCGATCTGATCGTCGAGCAGGAGATCGGGGCGGTCGGCGCGGGGGTACGGGTCGACGGGGCGGGGCCGTGGGCGCCGCCGGACGGGGCGACGTTCGAGGAGCTGCTGGTGCCGGTGCTGCGCGGCGGGAAGTCGGTGTACACGCCGCCGCCGCTGGCCGAGTCGCAGGCGCGGACGCGCTCGCAGCTCGCGCGGCTGGACCCGGCGGTGCGGCGGCTCGAGCGGCCGGCGAGCTACCCGGTGGCGCTCGACCGCAACCTGGCTGACCTGAAGGACAGGGTGATGGCGGCGGCGCGGAGGGGCGCGGGGTGAGGCCGGCGATCGCCGTCGCGGTCGACTGCGTGGTGTTCGGGCTCGACGAGTCCGGGCTGCAGGTGCTGCTGGTCGAGCGCGCGGCCGAGCCGTACGCCGGGCGGTGGGCGCTGCCGGGCGGGTTCGTCGAGCCGGGCGAGGGGCTCGAGGCGGCGGCGCTGCGCGAGCTGGCGGAAGAGACAGGTCTGACGAGGGTCTACCTCGAGCAGCTGTACACGTTCGGCGAGCCGGGGCGCGACCCGCGGGGGCGGGTGGTGTCGGTCGCGTACTACGCGCTGGTCCGCGGGTCGGACCACGCGCCGCGCGGCGGGAGCGACGCGCGGCGGGCCGGATGGTTTCCGGTGCGCAGGCCGCCGCCGCTGGCGTTCGACCACGCGGAGATCGCCGGGGTGGCGCTGCGGCGGCTGCAGGGCAAGGTCCGCTACGAGCCGATCGGGTTCGAGCTGCTCCCGCGCAAGTTCACGCTGTCGCAGCTGCAGCGGCTGTACGAGGTGGTGCTCGAGCGGCCGCTCGACAAGCGGAATTTCCGGAAGAAGATCCTCGGCATGGACCTGCTCGTCCCGCTCGAGGAGACCCAGAAGGACGTCGCGCACCGGGCGGCGCGGCTGTATCAATTCGACGAGCGACGGTACCGGCGCCTGGTCAAGCAGGGGTTCGTCTTCGAGGTGTGAACATGCGAGCGCTGATCCTGGTCGACATCCAGAACGACTTCTTGCCCGGCGGGGCGCTGGCGGTGCCGGAGGGGGACGCGGTGATCCCGGTGGCGAACGCGCTGAGCGGGCGGTTCCCGCTGGTGGTCGCCACGCAGGACTGGCACCCGGCGGACCACGGGAGCTTCGCGGTCAACCACCCCGGGCGGACGCCGGGCGAGGTGATCGAGCTCGGCGGGGTGGCGCAGGTGTTGTGGCCGGCGCATTGCGTGCAGGGGACGCGCGGGGCCGCGTTCGCCGACGCGCTCGAGGTGGAGAGGATCGCGCGGGTCTTCATCAAGGGGACCGACCCGGCGATCGACTCGTACAGCGGGTTCTTCGACAACGGGCGGCGCAAGGCGACCGGGCTCGGGGAATTCTTGAAGGAGGCGGGGGTCGACGAGGTCGTGGTGCTCGGGCTGGCGACCGACTACTGCGTCAAGTTCACCGCGCTCGACGCGTTGTCGCTCGGGCTGCGGACGACCCTAGTGGTCGACGGGTGCCGCGGGGTCGAGCTGCAGGCGGGGGACGTGGCGCGGGCGCTCGAGGAGGTGCGCGCGGCCGGCGGGGCGGTGGTCACCAGCGCGGAGCTGCTCGGCCAGGGCTGATGCTGGTCGCGCTCGCATGGGCCGCGCTCGCCGGGCCGCCGGAGCCGGGGCTCGTCGTGCAGTGGACGGCGCCCGCAGGCTGCCCGGACGGGGCCGAGGTCCGCGCGCGCGTGGTCCGGCTGGTCGGGGAGGAGGCTGCGCGAAAGGCCAGGTTGACCGCGCGCGCGGCGGTGCGGAGCGAAGGCGGGCGGTGGGCGCTCGACCTCGAGCTGGTCGGAGAGACAGGCGGGGGACGGCGCGCGCTCGCGGCCGGGAAGTGCGGGGAGCTCGCGGGGGCGGCGGCGCTGGTGATCGCGATCGCGGTCGATCCGCGGGCGGCGCTCGCGAGCGAGGGCGAGGGTCCGGGCGCGGACGGGGTCGTGCCGCCGCCGCCGGGCGGGGTTGCCGGAGGGACAGGTGGGGGCGAGGGCGGCGAGGTGGCCCCGGGGACAGGCGGGGGGGAGGGCGGCGGAGAGGTGGCCTCGAGGACAGGTGGGGGTGAAGGCGGCGGGGGGGCCGTGGGGACAGGCGCCGGCGGGGCGCCGGGCTCGGGGGGCGCGGCGGGGTCGGGTGGCTCCGGGGACATGTCCGCGGAGAGCGTGGCGGGCGACTCCGGGGGCATGTCCGGGGAGACAGGTGATGGCGGGGTGCGGGGGGAGACCGAGCTCCCGGGGCAGGTGGCGGAGAAGACAGGGTCGAAGGGGCAGGGCGGCGAGGCGGCGCGGCGGGTGCGGGTCGGGCTGCGGGCCGCCGCGGGGGTGAGCTTCGCGCGGATCTTGCCGGCGAGCTCGGCGGCGTTGAGCCTCGCGGTCAGCGTCGCGGGGCGGGGCTGGCGGGCCGAGCTCGCGGGGCTGTACGCGCCGCCGGTCGTCGGCGGGTCGCCGCAGATCGGCGGGGTGTTCCAGGTCGGGGCCGTGGAGCTGCGCGGCTGTCCGGCGTGGACGCGCGGGCGGTTCGAGGTGCCGCTGTGCGCCGGGCTGCAGATCGGGGGGATGCAGGGGCGCGGGCGCGGGAGCGGGCTGGCGGTCCGGGAGACGGCGCGCTCGCTGTGGCTGGCGGCGTCGCTCGGCGCGGCGCTGGCGTGGCGGCCGCGCGAGCGCGTCGGGCTGTGGCTGCAGGTCGACGGGCTGGTGGCGCTGGTGCGGCCGAGCTTCGTGACCGCGGGCGGGGTGCTGGTCCACGAGGCGGCCCGCTTCGGCGGGCAGGCGCTCGCGGGGATCGAGGTCCGGCTGCGCTAACGGACGGCACGCGGCGGCCGATCCGGAGGGCTGGGCTGTCGCAAGGGACCTGTCTCGAAAGACAGGCAGCGCGGTCGGGCGTCAGGGCTGGAGCTGGGCGCGGAGGGCGGCGGGGCGGGTGGTCAGGCCGTTGGTGCCGGGGACGTCGGCGAGGGCCTGGGCCTTGTCGCCGACGAGGCGGGCGTGGCGGAGCTTGCCGCCGGTGACGTAGACGAGCTCGGCCTCGGCCCCGAGGGCGCCGCGCGCGAGGGCCGGCGGCTGGGTGGGCGTCATCGGCTCCTCGACGGCGAAGGGGGCGCCCCAGTCGTCGTGGGCCTCGCCGCGGATCGCGTAGATGCCCTGGTTGCCGAAGCCCTTCCAGGCGATGTAGTAGGCGCCGGCGTCAGTGCGGACGAACGCGAGCTCGCTGCCGGTGATCGCCTGCTGGGCGACGATCGTCTCGGTGGTCCAGGCGTTCTGCGGGGTGATCAGCTTGACGACGGCGATCTTGCCGTCGGCCTTGCGGACGTAGGCGAGCAGGAGGTCGCCCTGGTCGTCGACGAGGGCCGCGGGGGTGAGGGTGTTGACGACCGACAGCGGCGGGGCGAGCGACGAGGCCTGCCAGGCGCCGCCGGGCGAGGCGCGGAAGCTGTAGTAGATCCGCGAGTCGTCGCCGGCGTAGACCGCGTAGGTCTCGACGGTGCCGCTCGCCAGCGCGGCGGCGCTCGGGCCGAAGGCCTGGATCTGGACCATGCCGGCCGGGAGCGGGCCGAACGCGCTCCAGCCGTTGATCGTCCGCAGCGCGGTGTAGTGCTTGTTGTCGGTGCCGAGGAACGAGAGCGTCGCGGTGTCGGCGACGCTGGCGAGGCCGGGGCCGTCGATGCCGACGCCGAACATGCCGACGTCGGCGAAGTTGCTCAGCGTGTCGGGCTGTCCCGGAGACCAGGTGGCGAAGGCGAGCTCGTTCTTGTCCTGCGGGAACGGGCTGTTGCGGCGGACGACCGCGAGCGCGCCGGTGTCGGTCGGGGCGAGCGCGGCCTCGGTGACGCCGGTGCCGGCCTGGGCGATCGTCCAGCCGGGGCCGGGGACGAACCGCGCGAACACGCCGGGGGCCTCGCCGGCGCCGGTCAGCACGAGCACGGTCTGGCCGGGGGTGCAGTCGGAGAGGCAGGCGTCGGCGTCGACGTCGTTGCCATCGTCGCACGCCTCGTCGCCCTCGACGACGCCGTCGCCGCAGACCGGGTCGTCGCCGCCGGTGGTCGTCGAGGTGGTGTCGCCGATGGTGGTGGTGGTCGAGGAAGAAGAGGAGGCGGCGGTGGTGTCGGCGGTGGTCGCCAGCGTGTCGGCGGCGGTGGTGGTGTCGGCGGTGGTGGAGCCGGTGTCGGCGGTGGTGGTGGTGGTGGTGGTGGTGGTCGGGTCGGTGGTCGGGCTCGTGGTGGTGGGGGCGCCCGTCGAGGTCGAGTCGGTGGTCGGGAAGCTGGTCTGGGAGGTCGCGGGGCCGGAGGTCGTCGGGTTCGAGCCGGTCATGTCGCCGGGGTCGCCGCCGGTGCAGCGGACGAGGAGGAGGGCGAGGGAGGGCAGCAGGACGCGCGGGGCCGGCATCGCGGGCCATGATGCGCCGGGACGCCGGGGAGCGCCAGCGCGCGCCGAGGGGGCGTGCGATCGCGCGCGAGATCGGGGGGTGACAGAAGCGCGGCGGTCCGGACAATCATGGGCGTGCCCAGCCCGAGCACGGCCGACGACGCGGCCCCGCGGACCCTCGCGGAGGTCTACCGCGCGCACGCGGGCTTCGTGTGGCGGGTCGTCAGGCGGCTCGGGATCCCGGAGGCGGCGATCGAGGACGTCGTCCATGACGTGTTCCTGGTCGTGCACCGGCGGCTGCCGGAGTACGACGGGCGGGCGGCGATGACGACGTGGCTGTTCGGGATCGCGCGCGGGGTCGCGGCGAACCACCGGCGCAGCAGCGCCCGGGCCGAGCGCAAGCTGGCGGTCGTGCCCCCGCCGGCGGCGGTGCCTGACCCGGAGGCCAGGGCGGCGCGCAACGAGGCGGCAGAGTTCGTGCGGGCGTTCCTCGACGGGCTCGACGAGGAGCGGCGGCTGCTGTTCGCGCTGGCCGACATCGAGGGCATGAAGGTGCCGGAGATCGCGGAGGCGCTGGGCCTCAACCTCAACACGGCTTACTCGCGCCTGCGGGCGACCCGGGAGCTGTTTCAACGCGCGCTGGCCGAGCGGGACGGCCCGCGCGCGAGGAGCGTGGCAGGATGACGGAGCGACGGGGATTCGACGAGGGCGCGCTCGATCTGCGGGCGCAGGCGACGCTGCGGGCGCTCCGCGAGGACGAGGAGATCCCGCCGGACGCGAGCGCGCGCGTGTGGGCCCGCCTCGCCGCGGCGACGGCCGCGGAGGCGCAGGAGGGCGAGCGGCCGAAGGGACAGGTCTCGCGGGGCAGGTCCTCGGGGACATGGGCGGCCGTGCTGATCGCGGCGGCCGCGGCGGTGCTGCTGGTCCCGCGGCTCGCGGTGCTCGGGCCGTCCGGGGCGGGCGGCGGCGAGGCGGCGCGCTACACGGAGGAGCGGCAGGGCGCGGCGGGGCAGGTCGAGGCGGCGCCCGGGCGGGCGCAGGCGCGTGCGGCCTCGAAGGGGACGCAGGAGGCGGCGCCGGCGGACGAGTCGGTGCGGCATGTCCCGGAGGACGTGCCCGGAGGGGCGACGGGGCAGGAGCTCGAGGCAAGCGCTTCGGGGCAGGACGTGAAGGTCATGTCCCCGGAGACAGGTGCGGCGGATCCGGGGCGCGTCCGCGGGGAGCGGCCGGCGCGGCCGACGTCGAAGGGGCAGGCGACGGAGGCGAAGGCGGCGGTCGAGGAGGCCGGCGGGCTCGCGGCGGAGGCGGAGGCGCTCGCGCGGGCGCAGGCGGCGCTGCAGGGCGGTCGGGCCGCGGAGGCGCTGGTCGAGCTGGCCGGGTACGCGAGGCGCTTCCCGCAGGGGGCGCTGCGCGAGGAGCACGACGCGCTGCGGGCGATCGCGCTGTGCACGGCGGGGCGGACCCGCGAGGGGCGCGGCGAGGCGCAGGTGTTCCTGCAGGCGCACAGCGGGTCGGCGCTGGCGGAGCGGGTGCGCGGGGCTTGCATCGAGCCGTGAGGCGCGGCGGGCGACGAAAAAAATCTTCGAGGCGGGACACAGAGGCGGCGGGAGCCGGACAACTACGAGGCGACACTCCTTCGGAGCGACCTACGATGAGCTTCTTCTTCCTTAATTCCCTTCATCGTTCCTCTTCCACCCTGCTGCTCGCGGGCGCGCTGCTCGGCGCGGCGGCCGGCGCGTGCGACCCCAAGACGATCGGCGACGAGACGGCGGGCAACGCCGTGTGCAAGCAGGGCGAGACCAAGCCCGCGGGCGACGGATGCAACACCTGCACCTGCGACGGCGGCGAGTGGGCCTGCACCGAGAAGGCCTGCGAGGCGTGCGTCGACGGCGAGACCAAGCCGGCGGAGGACGGGTGCAACACCTGCACCTGCGCCGCGGGCGAGTGGAGCTGCACGAAGATCGCGTGCCCGGGGACGACCTCGATGGGCAGCGATTGCGTCGACGGCGAGATGAAGATGCACGAGGACGGGTGCAACTGGTGCACCTGCGAGGGCGGGCAGTGGGGCTGCACCGAGAAGGGCTGCCCGTCGGACACGACCGGCGGCGAGACCGACTCGGCCGGCGAGACCGAGACGGCGGGGCCGGGCGGCGAGTGCGGCGACGGCGTGGTCGACCCGGGCGAGCAGTGCGACGACGGCAACGCGGTCGGCGGCGACGGCTGCAGCGCCTCGTGCGCGCTCGAGGGCGGCGCCGACGCGATCCAGATCTGCCAGGAGCCGTTCCCGCAGGACATCTTCTGGATCAAGTCCGCGGGGATCGAGGGCGACGCGCTCAAGCTCGACGTCGAGTACGGCGGCGGCTGCGGGACGCACGAGTTCACGTACTGCTGGGACGGGATCTTCCTCGAGTCGTCGCCGGTGCAGATCTCGACCAAGATGTCGTACGTCGCCGACGACCCGTGCGACGCGATCGTCATGGACCAGCTGGTGTTCGACCTGGTGCCGCTGAAGACCGACTACCAGCAGGCGTACCAGTCGCAGAGCGGCGAGATCTTGATCGGCCTCGCGGGCTGGCAGGACCAGCTGCTCTACGCGTTCTGACGGGCCGCGCCGGGCCCGTGGTATCGTCCGCCGTATGACGGACTTCCACGGGCAGGTCGTGTGGATCACCGGCGCGACGGCGGGGCTCGGGCGGGCGATGGCCCGCGAGTTCGCCCGCCGCGGGGCCGACGTCGCCGTGTCGGGGCGCCGCGAGGATCGCCTCGCCGAGGTCGTCGCGGAGATCGAGGGGCTCGGCCGGCGCGGGCTCGCGGTGCCGTGCGACGTCCGCCGCGAGGAGGACGTCGCGGCGGCGGTGGCGAGGGTGGTCGAGGTGTTCGGCCGGCTCGACGTCGCGGTTGCCAACGCGGGCTTCGGGGTCGTCGGGCGGGTCGAGAGCCTGAGCCTCGAGGCGTGGCGGCGGCAGTTCGACACCAACCTGTTCGGGGCGGTCGCGGTGGCCAGGCACAGCCTGCCGGAGCTGCGGCGGACGAAGGGTCGGCTGGCGCTGGTCGGCAGCGTCGCGGGGCTGTTGCCGTCGCCGCGGACGGCCGCGTACACGGCGTCGAAGTTCGCGCTGCGGGCGGTCGGGCTGACGCTGACGCAGGAGCTGCACGGGTCGGGGGTCAGCTGCACGCTGCTCAACCCCGGCTTCGTCGCGACGGAGATCGGGCAGGTCGACAACGCGGGGATGTACGACGGTTCGCGGCGCGACGAGCGGCCGGCGGGGCTGATGTGGACGGCCGACGAGGCGGCGCGGGTGATGGTCCGCGCGATCGCGCGGCGGAGGCGCGAGTACACGTTCACCGTCCACGGCAAGATCGGGGCGTTCCTCGGCCAGCACTTCCCCGGGCTGGTGTGCTGGCTGATGCGCGACGCCGGGCGGCGGCCGGCGAAGGAGGCGTGAACGCGGGGACAGGTCCCGAGGGACAGGGGCTTATGGACCTGTCTGGACGATCCAGTCGACGCGGTGCGCCTCGGTGAGGTCGGGGGGCTCCCACTGGCGGAGCATGCGCTGGATCGCGGGCAGCGGGACGACGGCGTCGCGCTCGCGGTTCTGGCGCAGGACGCGGCGGTAGGCGGTGTCGAGGAAGATGATCCGGACGCGGGCGTTGTAGGCGGCGGCGAGCTCGACGACGCGGTTGCGGAGGTCGCGGGTGAGGCTGGTCGCGTTCCACACGAACGACTGGCCGCGGCGCAGGTGCTCGCGCGCCTGCTCGCGGGCGGCCTGGACGACGGCGTGCTGCGGGCCGGTCGGGTCGAGGTCGTGCGCCTCGCGGATCGCGTCGAGCGAGACGACCGGGAGGTCGAGGTTGCGGGCGATCCAGGTGTCCTTGCCGCTGCCGGGCAGGCCGCTCATCAGGACGACCTCGCAGCGGGTGTCGTCGTGGGCGAGGTAGCGCGGGTCGCGGCCGGGGGTGCGAAAGTAGGTGAAGCGGCTGTGGTCGCTCGGGAAGGCGAACGGGCGCTCGAGGCAGCCTTGCTCGGCGCAGAACTCGGTGAACAGGTCGATGTTGTCGAGCAGGCGCTGCGGGTCCTTGCAGATCCGGCCGAGCGCGTCGGCGCGGGTGACCAGGGCGAGGTGGTCGCAGCGGACGGACTGGCTGATCGCGGCGGCGCGTCGGAGCGGGTCCTGCTCCTCGATCAGGAAGAACGGGATCTGGTGGGCGCGGACGAGGCCGGCGACCCGCTCGCGGACCGCGGGCGCGACGCCCTCGCGCCACAGCAGCTCGCGGACCATGATCGCGCCCTTCGGCGAGTGGCCGGGCTGGCGGATCCGTCCGTCCTCGATCCGGGTGGTGATCGGCTTGGCGATGTCGTGCAGCAGGCAGGCGGCGAACACGACCTCGCGGTCGTCCGCGGGCAGGGCCTGCCACGCGGGCAGGCGGACGAGCGCGTCGCAGACCATCCTTGTGTGGGTCCAGACGTCGCCCTCGGCGTGGTGCTCGGGGTCCTGCGGGCAGGCGGCCATCGGCGCGGCCCACGGCTCCCGCTGCAGCAGGTCGTCCCACGGGATCGACGGGCTGTCCGAAGGGTCAGGGCAGGGGAACGGCAGCAGCATGGCGGCACCGCGGGGCGATCCGGCGCAGGCCGGATCCGCGCAGCAGGGGCGGACGAGCGAGCGGTCCTTTTAACAGACCCGGCGGCGGTCGTCACGGGCCCCACAGCACCGACATGCCGCCGAGGACGGTGACGACGAAGGTGCGCTCGGCGGCGCCGACGAGCACGCCGGCGTCGAAGGCGACGCGGCGCGCGACGGTGACATAGAGCCCGACGTCGCCGGCGAGCTCGCCGATCCGGAAGGTCGGCAGGTCGAGGCGCAGGTACGCCTCGGCCCAGACGCGCAGGCGATCGTCGAGGAAGCCGCGCGAGGCGGCGAGCGCGAGGAAGTTGCTGGCGCCGCAGCAGCGGCCCTGGTCGGGCTTGAGCCGCGGGCCGAGGTTGAGGTCGAAGTTCCAGTCGCCGCGCTCGAGGGTGGTCAGCAGCAGGAGGCCGGGCAGCGGCGCCCAGAACTCGGCGCCGCCGAACGGCGGCATCGGGGTCAGGGAGGGCTGGAGCGAGACGGTGACCCGGGTCCGGCCCTCGCGCTCGGCGAGGCGGAGCTTGAGGCTGACCGTCAGGTCGCCGCGCTGACGGGCGCTCGTGTGCGCGTTGATCCACCGCCAGGGGTCGCCGTCGAACAGGCGCAGCTCGACGCGGTCGTGCAGGCCGATCCGGACGGTCAGCGGGACGGACACGCGGAACTCGTCGCTGCGGGCGAGCCCGTGGACCTGGGCGTCGACGCCGAGACCGAGCTCGACGCCGCGGAACGGCATGGTCTTCGCGGTGTTGCTGACGGTCGGCCGCTCGGGGTTGATCGTCCACGGGTCGCCGCCGGCGAACAGGATGGTCGAAAGGACAGCCGAGAGGTCGTGCGACGTCACGGCCATGGCAGAGCACGAGGCGGCCGGCGGCGCAGGCGATCGTGGGCGCGGGCGCGGAGCGGGCCGCGGCGGGCGGTACGGCCGAGGACGGCCGCTGGAGGGCGCGCCGGCCGCGAGGCCGGACGGGCGGCCAGGGCCTCGCTCGTCGCGGGTGGCCGCCCTCGAGGCCTCGTGTCATGCACCCGCGTATGACCGAGCCCACCGAAGACCCCACGATTTACGACGTCTTGACCGCCGAGCACGAGGACGTGGCGGAGCTGCTCGAGCAGCTCGCGGAGGAGGAGGACCCCGCGGAGCGCGAGGAGCTGTTCGCGGAGGTCCGCTTCCAGCTCGAGCGCCACGCGCAGGCGGAGGAGGCGGTGTTCTACGATCTGCTGCGCAGCGACGACAAGCTGCGGGCGGTCGCCGACCAGGCGCAGGAGGAGCACGAGCAGGTGCGCCGCACGCTGGCCGAGCTCGACGCGATGGAGGTCGACGACTCGCGCTGGGACGAGACCGTGGCGACGTTGACGCGGCTGGTGCGGCAGCACGTCGAGGTCGAGGAGCGCGACATCTTCGCGGCGGTGCGCGAGCTGATCGACGACGACCAGGCGCGCACGCTGGCGGAGACGTTCGAGGCGATGGAGGAGCGCGTCGAGGACGAGATCGAGGCGGCGTGACCCGCCAGTGTCGCCGACCGCGCAGACGATGGCGTCGCCGACCGCGCGCCCGCGGTCCACGAGCGAGCTGGGGGCGGGGCGCGCGGGCGGTCGCCGAGCGCGCGCCGCGCCCGCGGCAGTGCAGGAGGACAGGTCGAGGAGGACATGTCGGAACGGACACTCACGAGCGCGACTGGGGGCCACCGGACCCGAGGCAAGGCGGGCGACGTGATTGACGGGGATCGCGGTTCGCGTTAGCTACCGGGCATGAAGAACCCCCCGGCGGGATGGCCCCGCGTGTCCGCTTGCATCTACTACGACGACCCCGCGGCGGCGATCGATTGGCTGTGCCGCGCGTTCGGCTTCGAGGTCCGGGTCAAGGTCGAGGGGGAGGGCGGACGGATCGAGCACTCGGAGCTGGTGTTCGGCGGCGGCCTGGTCATGGTCGGCGGGACCGACCGGGCCGACGCGGGCCGCGAGGGCTACCAGCGGCAGCACGTCAGCCCGCGGGCGCTCGGCGGCGGCAACACGCAGAGCCTGGCGGTGTTCGTCGACGACGTCGACGCTCATTGCGCACGGGCGCGGGCGGCCGGGGCGGAGGTGTTCCGCGAGCCGGCGACCGACGACTACGGCGAGGAGTTCTGGGCCGACCGGACGTACGGCGCGCGCGATCCGGAGGGCCACCACTGGTGGTTCATGCAGCGGATCCGCGACCAGAAGGGCGCCTGACCGCGCGGTCAGACGAGCAGGTTGTCGCGGACGTCCTGGACCAGCTTGTCGCGGCTCGGGGCGTCGTTCTCGGGGACCCTGGCGCCGCGGACGACGGCCGGGCGCTCGCCGACGTCGCGGAGCCAGCGCTGGAGGTGCTCGAGGCCGTCGACCGAGGAGCCGCTCCACTCGTAGGTCGTCACCCACGGCCAGGTCGCCATGTCGGCGATCGAGTAGTCGCCGGCGAGGTACGGGACCTCGGCGAGGCGGCCGTTCATCACCTCGAACAGGCGCCGGACCTCGCGCTGGTAGCGGCCGATCGCCCACGGCAGCTTCTCGGGGGCGTAGCGGTGGAACACGTTGGCCTGGCCCATCATCGGGCCGACGCCGCCCATCTGGAACATCAGCCACTGAAGGACCACCGAGCGGGCCTTGCGGTCGGTCGGGAGGAACTGACCGGTCTTTTCGGCCAGGTAGATCAGGATCGCGCCGGACTCGAAGACGGCGAAGTCGCCCTCGTCGTGGTCGATGATCGCGGGGATCCGGCCGTTCGGGTTGATCCTGAGGAACTCGGGGGTCTTCTGCTCGCCCTTCGAGAGCGACAGCGCGTGGACGGTGTAAGGGAGCGCCATCTCCTCGAGGGCGATCGAGATCTTGCGACCGTTGGGGGTGGCGGCGGTGTACAGGTCGATCATGGGGGGCTCCGCGGGCTGTCGAGACTGTACACGAGGCGGAGCGGGCACGGCCGCGTTTCGGCGGATCGGATATGCTGGGCGCGTGGGGGCGATGGCGGTCGAGCGGAGGCGAGGGCGGCGGCGGTGGGTCCGGATCGGGCTCGCGGCGGCGTCGGTCGGGCTGGCGTGCGGGCGTGAGGACGCGGCGGTGGTCGAGCCGGCGGCCGCGGCGAGGCCGGTCGAGGTCGAGCCGGTGCCGTCGCCGACCGTGGTGGTGCGGATCCGGGCGAACGTCGAGGCCCGCGTGGTCGAGGACGGGGTGACGATCGGGACCACGTCCGGTCCGCAGGGGTTCGTGCGGGCGCTGCCGCGGTCGGAGGTGCTGCGCAGCTGGGTGGTCAGGGCCGAGGGCTACCGCGACCAGACGGTGCTGGTGCGGCCGACCATGGTCGACGCGCTGACGATCGAGGTCGAGCTGACGCGCGCCGACGCGCCGGGGTCGACCGGGCCGGGTTGACCGGGCCTGTCCGTACGGTCAGGCGAGCTCGGCGAACAGCGCGGCGCTGGCGGCGAAGGCGAAGTTCGCCTCGTCGACGAGCGCGGCGGCGGCGGCGTCGGTCAGCGGGAGGGCGTCGAGGCGGGCGCGGAAGTCGGCCTTGAAGGCGGCGATGTCGGGGATCGCCGGGAAGTCGTAGAAGGCGAGGCCTGGCCCTTCGGACAGGCCGAGCGCCCTGGCGGCGCGGTCGCGCAGGAGCCGGCCGCCGGACAGGTCGCCGAGGTAGCGGGTGTACGCGTGGGCGACGAGGCCGGGCGGGGCGTCGGCGGCGAGCCGGTCGAGGTGGGCGGCGTAGCGCTCGGCGGCCGGGCTCGGCGCGAGGCGGGACTGCCACGCGGGGCCGAGGAAGTGGGCGAGGTCGACGGCGAGGGCGGGGGCGCGGAACAGCGCCGGCAGGACGAACGGCGCGACGAGCGGGTGGCCGCGGCGGCGCAGCAGGCCGTCCTCGAGGGCGGCGTAGACGCGCAGGAGGCCGCCGAGCATGCGGACGTAGGTGTCGCGGTCGAGCTGGCCGCGGAGGAAGGCGCGGACGAAGGGGCCGCGCTCGGCGGCGCGGTGGGCGTCGCGGGTGCCCTCGCGGAGCATGTCCGAGAGGGCAGGTCTCGATGGTTCGGCGGCGGCGAGCATGGCGACGCTCACAGGCGCTTGACGATCTCGTCGACCTTGGCGCCCTCGGCGACCCAGAACTGGGCGGCGTTGATCCGCTTGGACGAGCCGATCAGGAACTTGCAGTAGTCCTCGCCCATCGAGTAGCACTGGATCTCGATCGCGCTGAGCTCGCGGCGCGCGAGGTGGCTGAACACCGAGGCGAACATGCCGGCGTAGTAGTGGCAGACGACCTTGCCGATGTTGCCGAGGCTCTTGGCGACCGCGGAGTCGAACAGGTCGACGAAGATCAGGCCCTCCTTGCGGTGCGACAGGTCGAAGCGCCACGCGCCCCAGCCGGCGCACTGCAGCGGCCACCACCAGGTCTCGAGCATCATGCCGAACTTGGCGTCGCTGAGGGTCATGCCGAACTCCTCGCCGAACCGGCGCTCGAACCCGGCGATGTCCTTTTGCCCCCACTCGAAGCCGCAGCGGTACATGATCTCGCCTGCGGCGTCGCCGACCTCCTCCTCGAGGGCGACCTGGTAGCCGACGATGAAGTCCTCGGTGACCAGCATCAGGCGCTGCTTGTGGGCGTTGACCAGGCGGCCGAGCTCCTCGCGGTGGAGGAACTTGTGCGGCTCGTAGTAGTTGTGCAGCGCCACGGGGCGCCCGGCGATCTCGACCTTCGGCAGTTCCACGGAGATGACCTCGCGGTCGCAAGGATATGGCCGAAGTCTTTGCGCCCGCAAGCGCCGCCGCGCACGCTGCCGCAGTCCGGTATAGAGTCCGGTGGGACATGACCGACCGAGAGGAGCGGATTCGCTTCGAGCCGCGCGCGCCGCGGGTGCCCGCGACGCGCGCCTATGGTCGCGCGACCTCGCCGCTCGAGGACCTGTATCACTACGTGCTGACGCGCACCTGGGGCGTGCTGCTCCTACAGCTGTGCGCGGGGTTCCTGGTGGCCAACCTGCTGTTCGCTTGGCTGTACACGCTCGACCCGCACGCGATCGCCGCCGCCCGGCCGGGGTCGCTCGAGGACGCGTTCTTCTTCAGCGTGCAGACGATGGCGACGATCGGCTACGGGGCGATGCACCCGGTGACCCGCTACGCGCACGTGCTGGTGACGATCGAGGCGATGGTCGGGATCCTCGGGACGGCGGTCGTCACCGGGCTGACCTTCGCGCGCTTCGCCCGCCCGACCGCGCGGGTGCTGTGGGCCGAGCGCGCGGTGATCTGCCCGCGCGACGGGGTGCCGCACCTGATGTTCCGCCTGGCCAACTGGCGGCACAACGACATCATCGAGGCGCGCCTGCAGGTCGCGCTGCTGGTCGCCGAGACGACGCAGGAGGGCGAGCAGGTCCGGCGGATGCTCGAGCTGCCGCTGGTCATCGACCACACGCCGCTGTTCGCGATGACGTGGACGGCGATGCACCGGATCGACGAGAAGAGCCCGTTCCACGGCGCGGGGGCGCTGGTGCGGCTCAAGGCGTCGGCGGGCGAGCTGTTCCTGTCGCTGCAGGGGGTCGACGACACGTTCGCGACGGAGGTGCACGCGCGGCACCGGTACCGGATGGACGACATCGTGGTCGGGGCGCGGTTCGAGAACGTGCTGACGATCCGGCCCGACGGGACGCGGGAGATCGACTACCGGTACTTCCACAAGGTCGTGCCGGTGCACCTGCACGAGGGCGGGGGCGGGCCGGCGGCGTGACCGGCGCCGCGGCGCCGGTCGCAAGGGCGGGTCAGTTGAGCTGGACCGGGGCGTCGGAGTCGCGGATCAGGTCGCCGGCGGAGATCTCGTTGGCCGACTTCTCGTTCTCCCACGCGAGCAGGCCGAGCGCCTCGTAGTGCGGGCGGACGCGGTCGGTCAAGAGGCCGATCCGCTTGAGGTTGGGGACGAGCCGGCGGAACATCGTCTTGCGGAAGTTCTGCATGTACGAGGAGGCGAGGATCAGCTCGTCCCACTCCTTGCGGGTCATGCACTGGCCGTAGAACTCGTCGTAGAACTCGTGGGCGAGGAAGCGGTTGCGCATCAGCACGGCGACCTCGTAGGCCCAGTCCTCGCGCTCGCGGCGCTCGTTCTCGGGGAGCTGGTGGTAGAAGTCGCGCAGCGAGATCACGCCGTAGTGGACGTGGCGGGCCTCGTCGGTGATCACGTACTTGAGCAGCTCGCGCAGCAGCGGCTCCTTGCTGGTCTGGCGCAGCGTGCCGAACGCGCCGAGCGCGAGGCCCTCGACCATGATCTGCATGCCGAGGAACTTGAGGTCCCAGCGGCCGTCGGTCATCAGCGCGTCGATCAGGGTGAAGAGGTTGTCGTTGACGGTGTAGAGCTTGCCGAGCTTGTCGTTGATGTAGCGGTAGAAGACCTCGACGTGGCGGCCCTCGTCGACGACCTGGGTCGAGCCGTAGAGCTTGCCGTCGAGCCAGTGGACGGCCTCGGTGACCTGGCAGGCGGCGAACAGCGCGCCCTGCTCGCCGTGGAGGAACTGCGACAGCATCCACGCGAGCAGCGCGTGGCGGTGGGTCATCTTCTCGCGCTCGCTGAGCTTGCGGTACGCCGGGATGTTGGGGAGCGGGGACAGGGCCTCGGGGAACAGGTCCTTGCGCGGGTCGTAGGGGTCGACCTCGATCGTCCAGTCGAGGTCGGTGGTCGCGTTCCACTGCGAGACCTTGGCGAGCTCGTAGAGCTTGGCGAGCTCGGCGTGGCCGCGCTGGTAGGTCCAGTCGAAGTGGGCCTTGTGGTTGGCCTGCATGTCGCTGCTCGGCTGCTTCCCGCCGTGCATCACCAGGCCGCGGATCGCCGGGCCGAGCAGATTGAGGGCGACCTTGACGTTGCCGCTGCGGAGCACCTTCTGCAGGACGGTGCTCGGGTTGTAGTTGCTGGCGCGGTTGAGGAGCTCCTGGACGTCCATCTCTACATCTCTCCGGCGTTGGCGGTGGGGAAGAACAGCGCGCGGGCGAGGGCCCGGGTGTGGTCGGCGTCGCCCCACAGGGGGGCCTTGAATTCGGCGGCGGCGGAGCGCAGGACGATGTCGCTGGCGACCTGCAGGATCGCGGCGCGGACCGCCAGGCCGCGGCGGATCTCGCCGTGGCCCTCGATCCGGACGAAGCGCTCGACGAGGTCGAGCAGCGGGACGACCTGGTCGAGGAGGATCGCGCGGCCGGGGCCCTGGCCGTCGAGCAGCTCCCACACGAGGACCCGCGCGTGGGCCGGGTGCTCGGCGAGGAAGCCGGCGTAGCAGTCGACGACGGCGTCGAAGCGGGCGACGAAGTCGGCGGGCTGGGCCATCGCCGCGGCCAGGGCGGCGCCGAGGCGCTCGAAGGTGCGGCGGACGACCGCGGCGTAGAGCAGGTCCTTCGAGGGGTAGTGGTAGAGCAGCGAGGGGCGGCGGATCCCGGCGGCGGCGGCGATGTCCTCGAGCCGGGCGCCGCGCAGGCCGAGCTGCGCGAAGATGAGCTCGGCGGCGTCGAGCAGGCGCTCCGGCGTGGCCGTGAGCGCGGTTCCGGCTGGCGGGCGACCCATCGGCCGTGACTATATCTACCCGTGAGTAGATTTGTCAAGCGGGGGGTTTTTCGCGGGGGGTTGTCGAGGCCGGCGATCGGGCGCAGGTTGGAGGCCCTGCGGAGGACGAAGACGATGCGTGGGCGAAGCGTGCAGGCGCTGGCGATCTTGTTGACGGGGCTGGTCGCGGGCTGCGGGGACTCCCCGACGGCCCAGAAGGCGAAGCAGGAGACGCGGGAGGCGCTCGACGCCGCGGCCGCGGCCGCGCGCGAGGCCGGGCAGAAGATCGAGGCCGGCGCGGAGAAGGTGGCGGACAAGGTCGAGGCCGGGGCCGCGGTCGCGGCGGAGAAGCTCGAGGCGGGGGCCGAGAAGGCGGCCGAGGCGGCGCGCGCGGGGGCGGAGAAGCTCGAGGCGGGGGCGAAGGAGGCGCTCGAGCGCGGCAAGGCGGAGGTCAAGGAGGCGACCGACGGGCTGGCGAAGAAGGCCGAGGAGGCCAAGGCCGCCGAGGCGACGAAGTAGGGGGGCGATGCAGAGGATCCGCAGCTGGCTCGCGGGGCTGCTGGCGCTGAACGGCTCGGCGCGCGGGGTCGCGGGCGGCTTCGCGCTCGGGGTCGCGCTGTCGCTGATCCCGATCCCGTTCCTCGGGATGGCGCTCGCGCTCGGGCTGGCCCCGCTGGTGCGCGCCAACCTGCCGGCGACGTACCTCGGGACCGCGGTGATCAACCCGGTGACGGGGGTGTTCTTCTACTGCGGCGAGCTGTGGCTCGGGCTGTGGTTGCTCGGGCTGCCGCTGCCGGGGTGGGCCGAGCTGCGGGGCCTCGGCGCGGCTGGCTGGTGGGACATGTTCAAGAGCATGCTCGGGCCGTTTCTGCTCGGGGCCGCGGTGCTGATCCCGGTGCTCGGGGCGCTCAGCTACGGGGTCGTGTACGCGGGCGTGCAGGCGTGGCGGCGCCGGGCCTCGGCGCGGGCCGAGACGCCGCCCGCGGACGGAGACTCGCCCGCGGGCGCGCCCGGGGCGTGAGCCTGGGGCCACCCGGCCCCTCGCGGGGACACGCGCGGGGCGCTTGAAGCCGCGCTGGCCTTGTGGGCATAACCGCGCCATGAGGCGGATCAGCGTCCTTGTTCCCTTCGTGGCTGCGATGGTGGGCGTCGGTTGCGGGGAGCCGTCCGGCGGCGCGACCGCGGGCGCCGGCGAGAGCTCCGGCGGGCCGGCGACGGGCGAGCCGGGGGCGACGAGCGGGAGCGGCGAGGCGAGCGGGAGCTCGGGGGGGCCCGGCGGGACGACCGGGGCGCCGCCGACGTCGGGAGAGCCGGGCAGCTCGGGCGATCCGTCGGGGCCGGCGACGACCGACGAGCCGCCGCCGCCGCCGAACCCGTACCCCGAGCCGGGGGCGTTCCCGCCGAACAAGGGGCCGGGTGGCCCGAAGGTCAGCTTCGACGACGCGGCGCTCGGGGTCGAGTGCGCGGCGCTCGACGGCGGGATGGACGGCGACGTCGGCGCGCTCGAGCAGCACGACACCGAGGAGCACCACAACCACGTGGTGATGTTCGACGGCTACCTGCTGATGCCGTGGGCGCCGGAGTACGGGCTGAACGCGGGGGTGACGTTCTACGACTTCAGCGACCCGTGCGCGCCGAAGGCGGTCGGCTCGCACAAGTCGGACGAGATGCGCGAGAGCCACAGCCTCGGGTTCATGAACGTCGAGGACCGCTGGTACATGGTCGCCGACCAGATGCGGCTGCTCGACTTCGCGGGCGGGGTCGAGTTCTGGGACATCACCGACCCGACGGACATGCAGGTGGTCTCGAAGGTCGAGGTGCCGGGGTTCTTCTACCCGGACGCGTACCAGCGGGTGACGCTGTCGGTGTTCTGGCAGGCGCCGTGGGTCTACGTCGCCGGGGCGGACAACGGGGTCTACGTGATCGACGCGGCGGACCCGAAGAGCCCGAAGCTGGTCCACCAGTACAAGTTCGACCCGGTACTGCGCGCCGGGCAGGTGCAGGTCGTCGGCAACCTGCTGATGGTCAGCGCGGCCGAGGGCGTGCGCACGGCGCTGCTCGACGTCAGCAAGCCGGACTTCCCGCAGCCGATCGCCGGCGGCGAGTTCTCGATCATGCGCGAGGCGTACTTCAGCAACCTCGGCGGCGGCTACGCCTACTACGCGCCGAAGCAGGGCGGCGGCGGGCTCGAGATCTATGACATCCACGACCCGACCAAGCCGGCGTTCGTCGGCAACTATACCAGCCCGGGCAACGGCGGCTACGTGTTCGTCAAGGACGAGTTCGCGTTCGTCGGCGAGTCGGACTTCGCGGCGATCTACGACATCACCGACCCGACGACGATCACGCCGGTCCGGCAGATGACGCTCAAGGGCGACCTCGACACGGTGACGCCGATCGGCAACGTCGCGGTGCTCAGCGTCGACGACAAGGCCGACCCGGACCGCGGGTCGATCGTGATCCCGTGGCAGAAGGAGGTCGACACGACGCCGCCGCGGGTGACGTGGGTGTGGCCGCCGGACGGGGCGACCGACCTGCCGGTGACGTCGCGCGTCGGGTTGACGTTCAACGAGTTCGTCGACGTCAAGAGCGCGTGGGCGGGGTCGGTGCGGCTGTACGAGACGGGGACCGACCCGGCGACGACGCGCGTCGACGGGCACGTCAGCACGCAGGAGGTGATCGTCAACTTCTCGCCGAAGGCGCCGCTCAAGGCCGGGACGCAGTACACGCTCGAGGTGCCGGCCGGCGGGATCCGCGACTACAACGGCAACCCGATCGCGCAGGCGTTCACGATGACCTTCACGACGGCGGGGGGCTGAAGGATCATGGCTGGCCGGAGGGACCTGGCGCGCGGGGCATGTGCGATCGGGCTGGCGCTCGCGTGCGGCCAGCCGGGCGGGGGCGTGACGAGCGAGGGCGCGGGGACGGGCGGGGGCGAGAGCTCCGGGGCGGCGACGGGCGGGACGTCGACGGGCGGGGGGACGACGACGGGCGAGCCGACGACGGCGGGGACGGGTGAGCCGACGGGGACGAGCGGGCCGGCGGGGCCGCTGCTCCCGGAGCCGGGGCCGTCGCGCTACGCGCTGGTCGGCGAGGAGGTCGTGCTCGACGGCTCGGCCTCGACCGGGGCGGCGCTGTACCAGTGGACGCCGGGCGACGGGTCGCCGGCGAGCGAGCCGTCGCCGGACCCTGTCCTCAAGGTCATGTACCAGGAGCCAGGGCGGTACAAGCCGATCCTGACGGTGTACGACGGGGTCGGCGGCAAGCTGTCGGCGTCGGTGACGATCACGGTGACGAAGGCGCCGAGCTGGGAGCCGCGGCAGAGCGCGACGGTGACGCGGATCGGCGGCGGCGGGCGGGTCGCGGTCGTCAGCCCGGACTCGGACGAGGTGATGGTCGCCGGCGGCGACCTGGCGCGCGGGTTCGCGGTCGAGCGGCGGATCGCGACGTTGCCGGGGCCGCGGACGGTCAGCGACGCGGGCGACTGGCTGGTCGTCGCGGCGCAGGAGGCGGGGGCGCTCGAGTTCATGCGGCACGACGGGCAGGCGGGCCACCACGCGCTGGAGCTGCCGTACGGGGCGCGGCCGTTCGGGGTCGTCGCGGCGGGCGGCAAGGTCTACGCGGCGCTGCAGGGGCCGGGGGCGCTGGCGGTGGTCGGGTTCGACGGCGGGGCGGCGCCTGTCCTCGAGGACATGATCGAGGTCGGGTTCGACGCGCGCGGGGTCGCGCTGCTGCCCGACGGGACGGTGGCGGTGACGCGGTGGCGCTCGCCGAAGGACGGCGGGGTGATCTCGGTCGTCGACGTCGCGGCGGGCGCGGTGGTGAAGACGTGGGCGCTGGCGTTCGACCCGCAGCAGGCGTCGGACACCGAGGTCGGCGGGGTGCCGAGCTACCTGTCGCAGGTCGCGGTCTCGCCGATCGGCGATCTCGCGGCGGTGCCGGCGATCCAGGTCAACGTCGGGCAAGGGCAGTTCCTGAGCGGGAAGGCGCTCGAGCCGGACCTGCTGATGCGCGCGATCGCGGTCTATGTCGCGCTGCCGGCGGGGACCGAGCTGTTCGAGCGGCGCAAGCAGTTCGACAACCGCGGGATGGCCTCGGCGGCGGTGTTCAGCCCGCGCGGCGACTACCTGTACGTGGCGACCCGCGGGCCGCGGACGGTCGAGCGCGTCGACGTGTTCAGCGGCGACAACGCGGGCAACCTGTTCAGCGTCGGCCAGGCGCCGGAGGGGCTCGCGCTGTCGGCCGACGGGCGCTACCTGTACGTCGACGCGTACCTGTCGCGCGAGCTGGTGGTCTACGACACGGCCGCGTTCGACACGCCGGCGCCGCCGCTCGCGCGCCTGCAGATCCCGACCGAGGAGCCGCTCGATCCGGTGCTGCTGCGCGGCAAGCAGCTGTTCAACGACAGCGAGGACGACCGGCTGAGCAAGGACAACTACGTCGCGTGCGCGCACTGCCACCTCGACGGCGACTCGGACCTGCAGGTGTGGGACTTCACCGACCGCGGCGAGGGGCTGCGCGACACGATCGCGCTGGTCGGCCACGCGGGGACCGGCGACGGGCCGATCCACTGGAGCGCGAACTTCGACGAGGTGCAGGACTTCGAGAACGACCTCCGCCACGGGTTCGGCGGGTCGGGGCTGATGAGCGACGCGGACTTTCGCGCGCACGCCGAGACGCTCGGCGCGCCGAAGGCGGGGCTGTCGGCGGACCTCGACGCGCTGGCGGCGTACGTCGGGTCGCTGACGGAGGAGCCGCCGAGCCCGTTCCGCGGGCCGCTCGGCGAGCTGCCGCCGGAGGCCGAGCTCGGGCGGCAATTGTTCGAGTCGGCCGAGCTCGGGTGCACGGGCTGCCACGCGGGGCCGCGGCTGACCGACAGCGCGTGGGTCGGGCCGGGGATGCCGCTGCTGCACGACGTCGGGACGCTCGGGCCGGGGTCGGGGCAGCGGCTCGGGATGCCGCTCGCGGGGCTCGACACGCCGACGCTGCACGGGCTGTGGCGGACGCCGCCGTACCTGCACGACGGGTCGGCGGCGACGCTGGACGAGGTGATCGGGGCGAAGAACCCGAACGACGAGCACGGGGTGACGAGCGCGCTGTCGGCCGAGGAGCGGGCGGCGCTGGTCGCCTATCTGCTCTGTCTCGACGGACAGGTCGATTAGTGCCGCGCCCTGGGCGCGGCGCTAGCGGGGGAAGCTGCCGGAGGCGCTCGGGAGCGGCATGACGTCGCTCGCCTCGTACTCCTGGCGCAGCGGCTCGAGCAGGTGGTGGACGAGGGTGCGCAGGGTGTCCATCACGCCGACGCCGTGGCGGGCGACGGCCTCGATCGTCGGGACGTCGTTGGGGTTGAGCGCCTCGGACAGCGCGTCGAGCGGGGAGAACACGACGGGGCGGCAGTCGCCGGGCAGGCTGTCGGCGGCGGTCGGCGGGCCGTCGGTCAGGTCGCGCTTGTTGTACTGGATCACCAGCGGCATCACGGCGCTGTCGACCCCGAGGTCGTCGAGCTGCGAGAGCATCAGCTCCATCGACTCGACGTTCTCCTCGAAGCGGACGAGCTCGCCGGACTCCTCCTGGGTGTCGGCGACGAACACGACGGCGTCGACGCCCTTGAGCACGAGGCGGCGCGACTGCGGGCTGAGGACCGGGCCGGGGACGGTGACGAGCTGGAGGCGGACGCGGTAGCGGTCGGCGATCCGCGGCAGGGTGTCGGGCGCGAAGTCGAAGGAGAGCAGCGGCTCGGGGCCGCCGTCGAGCGTGAACAGCCGGCCGCGCTGCGCCGGGCGCGTCTTGCGGTGGATGACCTTGATGTTGGTCGACTTGCCGGCGAGGGCCGGCCCGAAGTACACGATCTTGACGTTGATCTCGCCGGTTCGGAGGTTGATCAGGCTCATCCGTGCTCCTTCGTGGGGGTCCAGTATGGCAAGCCGCAGGCGGCGGCGGAACTGGCCTGGAGCCCCCAATTCCCGTGGCTCGGGGCCCCACGGCCGTCCGGCTGGTGGATGACCGAGAGGGCATGTCCGGAGAGACATGCAAATTCTCGGCGCGGATCACGACGTGGCGTTCGGGTGTCGGGCGGGCGCGGCGCGGGCGCGGCGACCGCGGCCGCGAGATCGCGGCGGCGTGCGATCGCCGGCGCGGGGCGGGCGTGCGGGGTCGCGCCGCGGCGCGCGTGGGATCGCCGGCATGTGGGGGAGCCGGGCGGGCGCGGGCGGGCACAAAAGGGCACGCGCGCGCAGGCCTGCGCGCGCTCGCGTGCGTGCGGGCGCGGCCGCGCAAAAAGCCCGCGCTGTCATGCCGCGGGGCCTGCTGGTATGGTGGCGAGAGGCGTCCGGCGGGCCGGTGGCGCGCGGTCGCAAGCGTGGGGGGGTGAGCGGTCGATGAGTGCACAGAGCCATGGTTCGGCCCCGCGGGCGCCGCGTCGCGGGCTGCTCGCGCGGCTGTCGAGCGGCGGCCAGCGGATCGGCGAGCTCGAGTCGATCGTCGCGCACCTGAACGACCTGCTCAACACGCGGATCGGCGAGTCGCTGTCGGCGTCGGACTTCGGGATCGTCGACTTCGCGGACGTCGTGCACAACTTCCCGGAGGCGACGCAGGTGCTGCAGCAGAGCATCCGCGCGACGATCCTCAAGTACGAGCCGCGGCTGCGCAACGTGTCGGTGCACCCGGTGCAGGGGGCGGACCCGCTGACGATCGCGTTCGAGATCTCGGCCCGACTGGCGAGCGGGCAGCAGCGCGGGGTGTTCCGCGTGCGCACGGAGCTGACGCCGACCGGCAAGATGCAGGTCTCGGGGCGGTGAGGCGAGGATGGGCTTTTCGCACTACTACAAGAGCGAGCTCGCGTTCGTCACCGAGATGGCCCGCGCGTTCGCGGAGGCCAACCCGGCGACCGCGGGGCTGCTGAAGGAGCGCAGCAGCGACCCGGACGTCGAGCGGCTGATCGAGGCGTTCGCGTTCCAGGCGGCGGGGATCCGGGCGCGGATGGACGCGGTCGCGCCGAGCATCGTCCACGGGCTCGCCGAGCTGCTGCTGCCGCACTACCTGCGGCCGCTGCCGGCGTCGACGATCGTCGAGTTCCAGCCGAACATGCGGGCGCTGCGCAACCGCCACAGGATCGGGCGCGGGCGGGTGCTGCAGTCGCGGCCGGTCGAGGGGACGCAGTGCAAGTTCCGCACGTGCTGGGACGTCGACCTCGCGCCGATCGAGGTCGTCGACGCGACGATCGACGACTCGATCTCGGCGCGGCCGGCGATCAAGATCGCGCTGCGGCTGTCGGAGACCGGCAAGGGGGTGCTCGGGGAGTGCGACCGGCTGCGGTTCTTCCTGCACCACCGCGAGCCGTCGCTGCCGGCGACGCTGATGATGTGGCTGACGCGCCACTTCACCGGCGCGACGGTGCGGGCGAGCGACGGCGGCGAGCCGCTCTTGACGCTCGGGCCGAAGGCGCTCGAGGCGGTCGGGCTGTCGCGCGAGGCGGCGGTGTTCCCGTGGCCGGACACCGCGCCGACCGGCTACCGCGCGGTGCTCGAGTACTTCACGCTGCCGGAGAAGTACCACTTCGTCGACCTGCTCGGGCTCGACAAGTGCAAGCTGGTCGGCAACGAGCTGGTGCTGCGCCTCGAGTTCGAGCGGCCGCCGCCGCTGCCGACGGCGGTCGGCAAGGACACGTTCCGGCTGCACTGCACGCCGGCGATCAACCTGTTCGAGGTCGCGGCGGAGCCGGTGCAGTACTCGCCGCTCGAGCGCGAGCACCTGCTGCGGGCGGACGGGATCGACCCGCGGCACATGGAGGTGTACGAGGTGCGGAGCGTGACCGGGGTCGGGCGGGTGACGAACACGCGGCGCCAGTTCATGCCGTTCTACCGGTTCACGCACACCGGCAGCGCGTCGCGGGCGGCCCCGTACTACGCGCTGCGGCGGGTCGAGGCGATCGACGACGGGGTCGACACGTACATCGCGCTCGACGAGCCCGCGGGCGCGCCGCCGCCGACGCAGGAGGAGTCGGTGTCGATCGAGCTCCTCTGCACCAACCGCGGGCTGCCGCGCGAGCTGCAGCCGGGGCAGATCACCGAGACGACGCCGGGCGCGATGTTCCGCGGCTACGAGAACGTCACCCAGGTGACCGCGCCGGTGCGCGTGCCGCTCGGCTCGGAGGCGCTGTGGCGGCTCCTGTCGCACCTGGCGATCGGCCAGCGCGGGCTGACCGAGGTCGAGCCGCTGCGCGCGCTGCTCGGGCTGTACAACCTGCAGAGCCTGAGCAACGTCCAGCTCGGCCGCAGCAACGAGCGGCAGATCGAGGCGGTCCGCAAGCTGCAGCGCGAGACCGTCACCCGGCTGGTCTACGGGATCCCGATCCGCGCGGTGCGGACGCGGATCGAGCTCGACGAGACCGGCTTCGCCAGCGCCGGCAACGCGTTCGTGTTCGGCGCGGTCCTCAACTCGCTGTTCGGCTCGCTCGCCAGCCTCAACTCGGCGTGCGAGGTCGTCGTCACCCTCGTCCCCTCGAAGGCGGAGTACGCGTGGCCCGTGCAGATCGGCCTGTGAAGGAGACCGCCCAGTCGTGGGCGGAGCGCCTGGCCGAAGCGCCAGGTCGCGTCGACTTCTTCACCGCGGTCGACGTCCTGGTCGAGGCGACCGGCGGGGCCCACCTCGGCGCCGGCGAGCGGTTCCAGGACGAGCGGGTCCTGCTCGCGCACGCGCCCGGCCTCGGGTTCGCGCGCGGGGAGCTCGAGTCGGTCGCGCTCGACAAGGTGTCCGACGGGCTGCGCGCGCGGATGGTCGCCGACTTCTTCGGGCTGACCGGGTCGGTGACGCCGCTGCCGCTGCACGTCGCCGAGGAGGCCGACCGCGACGACGAGCACGGCGAGGTCGTCCGCGGGGTGCTCGGGCTGTTCCACCACCGGCTCCTCAGCCTGCTGCACCGCGGGGTGCGCCAGCTCGACTACCCGCGCGGCTTCCGCGAGGACGGCGGCGACCCGTGGTCGCGGCGGGTGCTGGCGCTGCTCGGCGCGTCGGACCGGCCGAAGTCGCTGACGACGGCGCACATGCTGCGGCTCGCGCCGGTGCTGGTGTCGGGCGTCAGCTCGCCGCAGATGCTCGAGGCGGCGCTGCGGATCGTGCTCGACGACTGCCTCGGCGAGGCGCGGGTCCGCTGCGAGCCGTTCACCGGCGAGTGGATGCCGATCGACCCGGCCGAGTGGTCGCGGCTCGGCGGGGACACGGCGGGCGTCGGCGTGTCGGCGGTGCTCGGGACCAGCGTGATGCACCGCTCCGGCGCGGCGCGGGTCGTCGTCGGGCCGCTGACCGGCGACAACTACAAGGAGTTCGCGCCCGGCGGCAAGGCGCACGAGCGGACCAGCGAGCTGCTCGATGTGTTCCTCGACGAGCCGCTGCACCTCGACATGGTGCTCGAGATCCAGGACATGACCTACCCGCCGGCCCGGCTCGGCGAGCGCCGGCTCGCCGACGACCTGTGGCTCGCGCGCAGCAAGACCAGCGGCCTGACGACGCGGATGACCGTGCCGCTCGGCCGCCGCCGCGAGGGGGCGCCGTGAATCAACCTGCTCCGAAGGCCAGCCTGGTCGTCACCGTCGTCGACCACGAGAGCCACCGCCAGAAGCGCCACGAGTTCAAGCGCTCGCCGGTGCGGCTCGGCCGCGACCCGGGCAACGAGCTGCAGCTGCCGTACAAGTTCGTGTCGTCGTGGCACGCGGTCGCCAAGTTCGACGGCCGCTCGGCCCGCGTCGAGGACCTCGGCGGCGCCAACGGGCTGACGGTCGACGGGCAGCGGGTCGCGTCCGGCGGGCGCGTCGAGGTCCGCGGGCGGCTGACGATCGCGATCGGGCCGATCGAGCTGCTGTTCGAGCACAAGCCGGCCGAGGACGCGCCGGAGTCCGAGCCGCCGCGGCCGCTGCGGTCGCGCGGCAAGGTGGCGCCCGAGCCGACCCCGGAGTCGCAGCTGCACCGCCGCGACCGCCTGGCGACCGCCGGGTCGATCGACAGCGAGGAGCCGCCGTCGCTGATCCAGGAGTCGGGCACGCAGGCGATGAACCTGTCGCGCCTGCACCAGGCGGTCCTCAAGCTGCGCCCGCTCTACGAGAAGCTGCGCGAGGCGCAGCTGAAGTGGGAGTCGAGCTTCCAGGAGGCGATCGACGAGCTGTCGACCGGCAAGGACCGCGGCGAGGCGATGCTGCTGCGCCGCGAGTTCCCGCCGCTGTCGCTCGGCACCAGCGAGGGCCCGCAGGCGCTCGACAGCGGCGGCGCCGAGTTCTACCAGCAGGCCGAGCTCGGCGCGGTGGCGACGGCGGCCGAGCAATTGCTCGAGGGCCTGCGCGCGCCGGGCAACGTCGAGGAGACCCGGCGGTTCCTGACGCGGGTCGTCGAGACGATGCGGACCTTCGCGGTCGCGACCGTCGAGCTGCAGGAGCTCTTGCACCGCCAGGCGGCCGAGCTCGGGGTGCGGGTCGAGGGCGACAAGAACCCGCTGCTGGTCGCCGAGTCGGACGGAGATCTGCTGCGCTACATGCTCGACTGGCGGGTCAACCGCGAGGAGCGGGCGCACCAGCTCGCGGAGGTGTTCGCGGCGGCGATGGGGCAGGTCCGCGGGGTGCTGCGCGGGGCGGTCGCCGGCGGGCACAAGGTCGGCGAGACGCTGTCGCCGCGGGAGATCGAGCGCAGCGTGACGGCGGCGTGGCCGACCCGCGCGGGCGCGCTGTGGCGGCGCTACGAGGAGCGCTACGAGGCGCTGTTCGGCGACGGCGACGAGGGGATGTCGCGGGTGTTCCGCGCGGCGGCCGGCCGGGCGCTGCGCGAGGAGCTCGCGCGGGCCGGGGTGCCGGTCGAGCAGGGCGAAGAGGCCGAGGAGGAGTACGATGAATAGAGCGATGCTGATCGCGCTCGCGGGCGCGGCGGTGGCCGCGACGGCGGGGTGCAAGCCGAAGGTCCGCGATCTGCCGATCTGCCCGGAGATGGTCGCGGCCGACCGCGCGAGCGAGGCCGAGACGCAGCAGCTGCCGACCGACGTGTGGTTCTCGGTGCTGGTCCGTAACTTCAACCGCACGGCGATGGAGGCGCCCGAGGAGCCGCGCGAGTGCAGCGGGCAGAAGATCGAGGTCGCCTGGCCCGATGCGCTCAAGGAGGACCCGCGGGCGGCGGCGCGCAAGCTCGACCGGCGGCGGCGGACCGAGGCCGACATCACGTTCACGCAGACCGAGGACGGCGTGCTCGTGTGGGCGCGGATCGAGGACCTCGGCAACGGCGACGCGATCGGGCCGGTCGCGCTGGTGCGGTGGATCGAGCGCGGGCTCGAGGTCCGCGGGATCGGCACGGTCCAGGCGCCGGCCCAGCGCGCGCGCCTGCGCCTGGAGACGCTGTCGGACGAGTCGCGGGTGCTGGTGCTCGAGAGCGAGACCTGTCCCGAAGACCAGAAGGCGGCGTGCGCCCGCGAGGTCCAGCTGCTGCCGCTGGTCGAGCAGCGGTTCGTCAGCGCGCCGCTGGTCGAGGACGGGGTCGACGCCGGGCCGGCCCGCTTCCTGCTGACCGACCACTTCGAGGAGCCGCTCAAGGACGGGTGGATCCGCAAGTACGAGCTGACGCGGCGGCTCGACTTCGAGACCGGCGCGCCGGTGATGCACGAGAACATCAAGACCCGGGACTGCGACCCGAAGTCGCCGGCGACGCCGTGCGACGAGCGGATCGCGGCGAGCGAGCAGCGCCCGCTGGTGTTCCAGGAGGGCGTGTTCATCGCCGGCAAGAGCCCGTGGAAGAAGGTCTCGGCGGAGCACCGCCGGCCCGGCACGTAGCCGCGGCGGCGCGCCGAGACGCGAAGAGGGCCCGCGCGCGCGGGCCCTCGTTCGTTGCGGGTGCACGGCGCGGCGGGCCGCGCGGGGGTCAGTCGACGCCGCCGGCGCGCTCGCGGTCGGCGCGGGTCGGACGGTAGCGATCCTTGCGGATCTGCAGGTCGATCGTCAGGACCTTGCCGGACTTGCGGGTCGCGGCGAACACCTCGTTGGCCTCGGCGAGCGAGCGCTGCTTGGTGTAGCGCAGCTCGTTGCGCTTGAACTTGTTGCGGCGGTAGCTGACGGGGACCTGGTACTTCTCGCGGTCGGGGACCTTGATCAGCGTGTAGAGGTTCAGCTCGGTCAGCGCGAAGCCGTAGGCGCAGGCGGTGTCCTCGCAGTCGTTGTCGAAGCTGACCCACAGCACGGGCATGCCGTTGAGCTCGGTCGTGCCGACGACCTTGCCCGGGGTGTCCTTGCCGAGGATCCGCTCGAGCGGGCGGTAGGCGCCGCGCTCGGTGACCTTGCGCTTGCCGACCTCGTAGGTCTGGTTGACCGACAGCTCGCGGTAGAGCGAGATCAGCTTCTTGCTGGGGAACACGCGCACGACCTTGAGGTCGGGATCCTTGGCCTTGATCCGGTCGAGCTCGGTGGGGGTGAGATCGAGCCGGCGAGCGCATGCGCTCGCGACCAGCGCGAAGAGGAGGAGCGCCACGAGCGAGCGGACCTTGCTCGGAGCGGAACGCGCCCGCAGATTCATGTGCCGCGACAACTGGCTCATGGGTACCATAGGGTCCTTACCTTTCCGCCTGGCTCGAGTCAATCATGAGGAGCAGGACGGGCCGCCCCGCGCGCGATGGCGTGCGGGGGGCCGCGCGGGCCGCTGGATGTTCGGGAGTAACCACTGATGATCCGTGTCACGATCCGCCGCCAGGACACAAATCAGGACGAGGTCCACGAATTCACGCTCTCCCAGATCACGGTCGGGCGCACCGATCGCAACCACGTGGTGCTGCCGAACAACCGCGTTTCGAGCGTGCACGCCCGCGTGATCGAGAACGACGAGGGGATCGTCCTGGTCGACAACAATTCGACCAACGGGACCTTCATCAACGGCGAGCTGGTGCGCGGGCCCGTCGTGCTGTCGCCGGAGGACGCGGTCGACATCGGGGTGTTCACGCTGCACTTCGAGCGCGCCGACGACTCGGGCGAGGTGCAGGAGGCCGACCCGGACGCGCAGGCGGGCGAGCCCGAGTACGAGGAGGCGCACTACGGCGAGCCTACGTCCTTCGAGGAGATGCCGCCGGAGATGCCGCCGGAGTTCGGGGAGCCGCCGGAGCTGTCGATCGGGCCGCCGGAGCCGACGCCGGCCGATCCGATCGCGGCGCGCGACGTCGTGCGCGTGCCGCCGCGCGGCATCGAGTCGGTCGGCCCCGCGGGCAGCGGCTCGTACCGCGTCGCGCAGACCGAGCCCGAGCGCGAGCCCTCGCGCCCGATCCGCGCGACCATGATCGAGCAGCCCGTCCACGAGCCGCCGAAGTCGCTCGAGGAGGGGCTCGAGCTCGCGTTCCGCCAGATCCGCGAGTCGCTGCTCGGCGAGCCGACGGGGCCGCAGGCGCACACGCGCGCGCTCACGGCCGCGCGCGAGGTCGTCGAGCGCGTGCTGCCGAGCCTCGACCCGCGGCAGCGGCGGCAGTGGACCGACTGGCTGGCGCGCGAGGTCGCGGGCACCGGCCCGCTGACGGACATCCTCGCCGACGCGGCGGTGACCGAGGTGCTGGTCGCCGGCGCGAGCTACATCGACGTCCGCCGCGGCGAGCAGCGGACGCGCCACCCGGCGCGCTTCTCGTGCGAGCAGGCGGTCAACCTCGCCCTCGAGCGGCTGGTCGGGGCGCGCACGACGACGGGGTCGCCGATCATCGAGGGGGTGACCGACGACGGGGTCGCCGTGCACGCGGTCGGGCGCCCGATCGTCGCGAGCGGGCCGATCCTCGTGCTGTCGCGCGCCGGGGGCGAGGCCGTCTCGCTCGCGCAGCTGGTCGAGCGGCGGGCGCTGTCGCAGGCGGCGGCGGAGGTGATCGCGGCCTCGCTGGGGCGCGGGCTCAACATCCTTGTGTGCGCACAGACCCGCGCCGAGCCGGGGCCGCTGCTCGGCGCGCTGGCGAGCGAGCTGCCGCAGGAGCGGCGGGTCGTCGTGGTCCACCGCTCGCGGGCCGCGGCGGCGCTGGCCGCCCGCGCGATCGTCGTCGACGCCGGACGCGACGCGTCGGCGGCGCTGCGCAGCGCGGTGCGGATGCGGCCCGACTGGCTCTTCGTACAGGATCTCGGCGGCGCCGAGGCGGCCGAGCTGTGCGCCGCGGCGCGCCGCAGCGGCGGGGCGACGGTCGCCGCGCTCGCCGCCGACGGCGTCGAGGCGGGGCTCGATCGCCTGCAGGCGATCGTGTCGCTCGCGGCAGGGGGCGACGCGTCGCGGCTGCGCGCCTACGTCGCCGGATGTTTCGATCTGGTGATCGCGGTCAGGCGCTCGCTCGCGGGGCGCGATCTCGTCGCGCAGGTCGCGGAGGTGCGGCGCGGCGGCGAGGTCGTCGAGCTGTTCGCCCGCGACGACGACGAGGGTCCGCTGCAACCGACCGGCGTCGCGCCGTCGCTCGTGTGAGCGGATCCGGCCGGCGATTGTATGTGCGGCCGGGCTGCGGCCTTATGATACCTTCGGCCATGTGACAGGGCGCGAGGGCATGGGGTCGCGGCACGCTTGGTCGTTTCATGTGGCGGCGCTCGTCTTGGCGGGCGCGGCGTTCGGCTGCAAGCCGAAGGACGCCTCGAAGCCGCCGTGCGACGAGCCGCCGGCGGTGCAGGCGTTGATGCAGGTGTCCGACGTCGTCAACATCGGCGAGGGCGGCGAGTCGTGGCCGACGACGCTGATCGTCTACCAGCTCAAGGGCGCGACGAGCCTCGACCAGCCGCTCGACCCGGTGGCGATCGAGGAGCAGGGCGAGGCGGTGTTCGGCGACGAGTTCGTCGACAAGCGGGAGATCGTCGCGTACCCGGCGACCAAGGACAAGGCGAAGATCGCGCTCAAGCCGAACACGACGCACCTGGTCGTCGTCGCCAAGCTGCGCGAGAAGATCGGCTCGGCGTGGTACGCGTCGATGGCGGTCCCGCAGGGGACCCGCGACGACCAGTGCGCCGCGCAGGCCCGCGGTGACGAGGCCGTGATGCCGTGCCTGTACGTCGCGCTCGAGCGCAGCGAGCTCGCCGGCGGGGCCTTCGCGCCGGCGGGCTTCGATCTGGTCGCGTTCGAGACGCAGTGCGCCGCCCCGAGCGCGCCGAAGAAGAAGCCGCCGAAGAAGAAAAAGAAGGGCGCGCCCGACCTGAGCGTGCCCAAGACGCCGAACGTGCCGAAGACGCCGAGCGTGCCGAAGACGCCGACGATGCCGACGACGCCGCGGGCGCCGACGGCCCCGACGGTGCCGAAGCCGACCGCGCCGACGGCCCCGAAGCTGCCCGGACGAGCCTGAGAGAGGGACGAGCGATGCTGACCGGACGACCCGTGTGGAACGAGGGGATGCTGCTGTGCCCGCAGCACATGCAGCAGCAGGACCTGTACCACGAGCAGAATTTGGCGGCGAGGCTCGCCGCGTTGACGCCGATCCACTGGGGCGTCTCGGCGCTGACCTTCGACGCCGGCGCGATCAAGGCCGGGCAGCTGGCGCTGATGAGCTTCCGCGGGGTCCTGCCCGACGGGACGCCGGTGGCGATCGACGCGACCAGCACGAGCCGGCCGGCGAGCCGCCCGATCGCGCCGGCGTTCCCGCCGAGCCTGCGCTCGGTCGAGGTGTTCCTCGCGCTGCCGACGCTGCGCGAGGGCGTGGCGAACTACGCGAGCGCCGAGGTGACCGCGGGGCTGCAGCGCTACAAGACGATGGGCCGCAGCGTCTACGACCTGACGCTCGCGCGCAGCGAGCGGGAGCTGCAGTTCAGCGAGCCGAACCTGGTGCTGCTGTTCGGCAGCGAGCCGCGCGACGACTACACGGCGATCAAGATCGCGGAGATCGTGCGCGACGAGACCGGCGGGTTCCGCCTGAACGACGAGTACATCCCGCCGTGCCTGTCGGTCGGCGCGTCGCCGTTCGTGATGGCGGGGCTGCAGGACGTGCTCAGCCTCGCGGTGACCAAGCGGCGGCGCCTCGCCGACGAGCGGCGGACCCGCGACGGCGTGCGGATCGAGTTCAACGCGCAGGACATCACCCGCTACCTGTTCCTGCAGACCTTGAGCGGCGCGATCCCGGTGCTCAAGCACCTGAGCGAGGCGCCGGCCTTGAACCCGTGGTTCTCGTACCTCGAGCTGTCGCGGCTGTGCGGCGCGCTGATGACGTTCGCCAGCGAGGGCGACCCGGCCGAGCTGCCGGCGTTCAACTTCACCGACCTGCAGGCGAGCTTCGGCAAGCTGATCCCGGAGATCAAGCGGCTCCTGGGCCTCGTGATCCAGGAGGCGTTCGTGACGGTTCCGCTGCGCGCGCGCCAGGACAACTCGTGGATCGGCGAGCTGCGCGACGACCGGCTGCAGCGCTGCACGCAGTGGGTGCTCGCGGTCGAGGCCGAGGGCGAGCAGCAGCAGGTCGCCAACGAGGTGCCCGAGCTGGCGAAGATCGCCAGCTGGAAGCGGATCCCGCTGGTCGTCAAGAACAACGTCCTCGGCGTGCCGCTGAAGACCGCCCACCGCCCGCCGCCGGAGATCCCGATCCGGCCGCGGCAGGTCTACTTCCTGGTGACGACCGACGACCCGCACTGGCGCGAGATCCTCAACGAGCGCACGATCGCGATCTACATCAAGCCGCCGTACGACCCGCGGCGCGCCAAGGTGACGCTGATGGGGATCCTGGCGCGGGAGGACTAGGATGCACCGGATCTACGAGGTGACGCGGGTCTGCTTCGACCACGCGCTGCTCTTGCAGCAGCCGCAGGGGGTCGCCGACGTCGCGGCGCTCCACCGCAGCGCGATCGACAACGTCGACGCGATGGAGGCGGCCGCCCGCAAGGCGGGGTTCGGCGCCGAGAACGCGCGGCTGATCAAGTACGCGCTGGTCGCCTTCATCGACGAGGTCGCGCAGGCGACCCCGGGCCACGTCGCCGATTACTGGGTCGACCACCTGCTGCAGCGCGACTACTTCAACGAGGTCCGCGCCGGCGAGAACTTCTTCGTCCACCTCGAGAAGCTGCTCGGGGCGCGGCGCGACGACGAGGACGCGCTCGACGTGCTGCAGGTCTACGCGACCTGCCTGTTCCTCGGGTTCCGCGGCAAGTACGTCGCCCGCTCGAACGAGCGCGGGTTCGACACGCTGTGCAAGCGGGTCGAGGACAAGCTCAAGGACCGGCTCGCGCTCGAGGACGGGCTGCCGGCGCCGGCGGAGGCCGAGTGGCGCGACCCGCCGCGGCGGTCGAACCTGGCGGTGTGGGCAGGGAGCGCGCTGCTGGCGTTCGCGGTGGCGATGCACTGCAACTACCAGGCGGAGCTCGGTGAGGACGCCGAGGCGCTCGCGGGCCGGCTGCAGGAGGGCGCGCCGTGAAGGGGATGATCTACGTCCTGACGGTCTGCGGCGCGGCGCTGGCCGCGGTCGTCGCCGCGGTCCGCTACCTGAGGCTGCCGCAGGAGTACGTGTGGTACACGGCGGCGGTCCTGAGCGTCATCGTCATCATCGCCGGGATCATCACGTTCGTCCGCTTCCTGCAGAGCAAGAAGAAGCAGATCGACAAGGCCGGCGGGAAGGTCAGCCAGGAGGAGCTCGACCACCAGGCCCGCCTGCGCGACGTCGCGGCGACGCTGAAGCAGCTCGAGCGCCACCAGCGGGCGACCGCGCCGGCGCGCCCGCGGCTGTTCGCGGCGCGGCTCGACGCGCCGTGGATCGCGGTGCTCGGCCTGCAGGGCCACGGCAAGACGCGGCTGATCGGCGGGCCGCACCCGAAGAAGCTGCCGGAGATCGACGCCAACGGGATCGTCAAGGGCGCCGACGCCAGCGCCGGCGCCGACGACCGGCCGCGCTGCTTCAGCGCGCCGGGCCAGGCGGTGTTCCTCGAGGTGCCGCACGCGCTGTCGCACCGCGAGGACCTCAAGAGGTCGTGGCAGGAGGAGCTGAGGCTGCTCGCGCGCCGGCGCCAGCCGCTGCACGCGGTCGTGCTGTGCGTCGCCGCCGACGACCTCGCCGCCGCGGCCGACCCGGCGGCCCGCGGCGCGGAGCTCGGCGAGCTGCTCGCGGCCGAGCTGCAGGACATCGTCACCGCGCTGCAGATCCACGCGCCGGTCCACCTCGTGCTGACGCGGCTCGACCGGCTGTCCGGCTTCGGCGACCTGCTCGGCAGCTTCGAGCAGGTCCAGCAGCCGCTCGGCTTCGAGCTGCCCGACGGGCGCAGCGAGGAGCTCGCGCTCAAGGAGCTGCGCGCCCGCTACGACGCGCTGTGCGGCTGGCTCGACCGCCGCGCGCTGCGCCTGCTCGGCAAGTTCCGCGAGCCCGACGCGCCGCGCCAGAGCCGGATCTACACGTTCGTCCAGCAGATGACCGGGCTGCAGGAGGGCGTCGCGGCGATCGCCGCGCGCGTGCTCGCGGTCCGCGGCGGCGACCCGGTGCGCCTGCGCGGGGTCTACCTGACCAGCGCGGCGCAGGACGGCGAGCCGGTGGTCGACGCTGTCCTCGAGGACCTGGCCAAGAAGACACGCGGGAGCTACGCCCCGCCGCCGCCCGACCAGGCGCCGAGCCGGCGGATCTTCGCCGACGACCTGGTCGGCACGGTGGTGCTGCGCGACGGGCGGTTCGCCCGGCGGACGACGCGGCTGCTCCAGCGCTCGGCGATCAAGCGCGGGGCGGTCGGCGCGCTGCTCGGTGTGCTGGGGCTCTACGTCGCCGCTGGCGCGACCGGCAGCGCCGAGCGCAACCGCGAGATGGCGGTCCAGACCGCCGACGCGAGCGCGTCCGTCCGGGCCGAGCTCGGCGGCAAGCGGCGCTCGCCGGTCGACGTCGCCAAGCTCGCGCCGCTGCGCGAGCTCTTGGCCCGCTGGGAGGACGAGGGCGGCGCGGACCAGGGCGACGTCCGCGGCTGGGGCCTGTTCCGCGAGGAGGTGACGGGGCCGCTGCAGGGCTTCTACAAGCGGGCGGTGCTCGCCGGGGTCGTCGCGGTGCTGCGCGACAAGGCCGAGGCGGAGCTGCGGGACTTCGCGGCGCGGTTCGAGTCGCCGGACCTGATCCCGGACCTCGAGGAGCGGATCCGCCACCGCGCCTCGCTGCGCTTCTACATGCTGCTGACGGTCGAGAAGAAGGGCTACGAGAAGCTGCCGATCCGCGACGAGGCGAAGTTCCTCGGCGACGAGCTGCGGCGCCGCTGGTCGCTGTCGCGCAGCAAGGACGACTTCGCCGGCTACGCGCAGATCGAGCGGGTGGTCGAGAAGTTCGTCGCGCTCGCGGCCGACGCGGACTTCAAGATGCCGCGCGACCAGCTCCTCGTCGACCAGGTCCAGGAGGTGCTCAAGCGCGAGGACTCGGTGCTCGCCGAGGTCGAGAAGATCGTCGACGAGGTCAGCGGCCGCGAGGACCTGCAGAAGATCACGCTGCGGACGTTGACCGGGGTGCCGGACATCGAGAACGACGGCACCGAGATCCGCGGGGCGTTCACCGTCGAGGGGTGGGCCTACGTCAAGGCGGCGCTGGTCAACGCCAGCGAGACCGACTCGTGGGTGCTCGGGCTCGAGGAGGCGGCCGCGAAGGTGCGCGCCCGCAAGCGCGCGGCCGACATGCGGACCGAGTACTTCAACATGTACATGAACGAGTGGCGCCGGTTCATCGAGCGGCTGCGGATCGTCCCGCCGTCGAGCCTCGACGCCGGCAAGCAGCTGATGACCGACCTGACGCGCGGCCGGCCGCTGATGCCGCTCGGCAAGGTGTTCGCCGAGCTCAAGAAGCACACCGAGATCGCCGACGACCACGACTACGGCGACCGGAAGAGCCTGCTCGAGCTGATCGGCAAGTCGAAGAACAACAAGGGCCAGTTCGGGCTCGTGCGCGCGGAGGACGTCCGGGCCGAGTACGCGCGGCTGGTCGCCTTCACCGTCGCGCCGGCGGGCAAGGAGGGGACCGCGCCGCTCGACCAGTACCACGCGAGCCTGGTCAAGGTCCGCGACGCGATCGGCCGCGCGCTCGAGGACAAGGCCGAGGAGAAGCCGCTCGTCGAGCTGCTCAAGCGGACGATCGACGACACCGTCGCGCTCGTCAACGACGGCGAGCTCGAGGCCAGGACCGCGGCGACCCGCAAGCTGCTCCTGACGCCGCTCGAGGAGCTGTACAAGATGCTGGTCCGCGACCAGGGCACCGGCGCGGTCGCCGACTGGTGCGCGCGGATCGTCGACCCGATGCACGAGCGGTTCGGCGGGCGCTACCCGTTCGACCCCGAGTCGCGCAGCGACGCCGCGGTCGCCGACTTCGAGGAGTTCTTCCACCCGGAGAACGGCGTGATCCGCAAGGCCCGCGAGGAGCTGATCAGCGGCTACGTGGTGCTCAACGGCAACACCGTCGAGCTGCGCGACCGCGGCCGGTCCGACGGCCCGAAGCTCGACCCGGGGGTCGTCCGCTTCCTCAACCGCGCGCAGGACATCAGCTCGGTGATGTTCCAGAACGAGGAGCTGCGGGTCGACTTCGAGCTGATCCTCGCGTGCAACCCGCAGGTCAGCAAGGTCGAGGTCGTGATCGAGGGCAAGAAGGTCGAGTTCAGCTGCGGCACCGAGAAGCCGACGCGCATGCGCTGGCCGGGCAAGGAGAGCCCCGGCGCGACGCTGACCGCGTTCGGCCGCCAGGGCCGCAAGCAGATCCCGTACTCCGGCGAGTGGGGCCTGTTCGAGCTGTTCGAGAAGCCGCCGGTCACCGTGCCCGACTTCAAGGGCGAGGAGGTGATCCTGTTCCGCTTCGACATGACGTCGTACAACCTCGGCCAGCTCGACGTCCGGATCCAGCCGACGCGCGTCCGCGGCGGCACCGCGTTCTTCGGCCTGCCGAACGGCAGCAAGACGTACCTGAGCCTGATCCGCTCGCCGGACGTGCTGCCGCCGAAGAAGCTGTTCTCCAACATGGCCGGCTGCGGAGGTTGACGTGGAGTCTGTGCTCGCGGGGCTGCTCGAGGGGGTCGCCGAGGCGCTGCGGCCGGCGGTGCGCCGCGGCCTCAAGGCGGTCGTCGCCGGGCTCGCGCGCGCGGGCGCGTGGCGGGCCGTCGACCAGGTCGACGCGACCCACGTCGACACGCTGATCGCCGAGCTCGACCGCCGGATCGGCGCGCAGCTGGACGCGATCTTGCACCACCCGCGGCTGCAGTCGCTCGAGGCGGCGTGGCGCGGCCTCCGGTTCGTGATCGACCACGTGCGCGAGGGCGACAACATCTTCGTCGAGCTGGTCTCGGTGACCAAGCAGGAGCTCGCCGACGACTTCGCCGACGCGCCGGAGATCCCGCAGTCGGGCCTGTATCGCCTGGTGTACACCAGCGCCTACGCGACCTTCGGCGGCAAGCCGTACGCGCTCGTCTGCGCCGACTACGAGTTCGGGCCCGGCGCGGAGGACCTCGGGCTGCTGCGCCAGTGCGCCGCGGTGTCGGCGATGGCCCACGCGCCGTTCATCGCCAACGTCGGCGCCGGGTTCTTCGGGCTCGACGGCTTCTACGAGCTGCCGCGGGTGCGCGACCTGGCGGCGATCCTCGGCGGGCCGCGCTACCGCCTGTGGCACGCGTTCCGCGACACCGAGGACGCGCGCTACGTCGGCCTGTGCCTGCCGCGGTTCTTGCTGCGGGCGCCGTACCGCGTCGACACCGACCCGTTCATGCTGCTGCGCTACCGCGAGTCGGTCGAGGACGACCACGAGAGCTTCCTGTGGGGCCACGCGTCGTTCGCGTTCGCGGTGCGGGCGATCGACAGCTTCTCGCGCTACCGCTGGTGCGTGTACCTGATCGGCTCGCGGGCGGGCGGGATGATCGAGGACCTGCCGAAGATCGAGTTCCCGTCGATGCCCGGGATCTCGCCGCGCGTGTCGTTCGAGTGCCAGGTGACCAGCCGGATCGAGCACATGCTGTCGGAGGAGGGCTTCGTGTCGCTGGTGTACGACCGCGCGTCGAGCGGGGCGATGATGCACTCGGCCGCGTCGACGCAGCGGCCGCGGCGCTACGCCGACACCGAGGAGGGCCGGGCCGCGTACGCGTCGGAGCGGCTCGGCGCGCAGCTGCCGTACATCTTCCTGGTGTGCCGGCTGTCGCACTACCTCAAGCGGGTGCAGAGCGAGCGGATCGGCCAGTGGGACAGCCGGCAGACGCTGCAGAAGGAGCTCAGCGACTGGCTGCGCGGGTTCGTGTCCGACGTCGAGAACCCGCACTGGGAGACGCGCGCCCGCAAGCCGCTGCGCAAGGCCCAGGTGCAGGTCGACAACGTCGAGGGCGTCGCCGGGTGGTACCGCTGCCAGCTGCTGCTGCAGCCGCACCTGACGCACAACAGCGCGTCGTTCACGCTCTCGCTGCTCGGTCGCCTCGAGAAGGGCGCGGCCGGCCGCGAGTGACAGCCGAGAGGGGATAGGGGAGGCCGCCGATGATCGCCGAGGTGTTCTTGAAGGAGGCGGAGGCCCTGCTCGCGCCGGTCTCCGCGGCCGAGCCGGGCGGCAAGAACCCGAGCGCGGACGAGCGTTACCAGGAGCTCCGCGTCGAGGTCGACAAGGAGAACTCGCCGATCGGCGAGGCGGTCCGCTGGCCGCGGGTCGCCGAGCTCGGGGTCGAGATCCTCGGCAAGGTCGCCAAGGACCTGCTCGTCGCCGCGTACACCGGGTTCGCGCTGTACAAGACGCGCGGGATCCACGGGCTCGCCGTCGGCGTCGTCGTCCTCGACGGGCTGCTCGACCGCTACTGGGACACGATGTTCCCGCCGGCCGCGCGGCTCAAGGGCCGCGGCACGGCGGTCAAGTGGTTGCTCGAGCACGCGGTGACCGGCCTCGCCAGCTACCAGCCGCAGCCGGCCGACCGCGCCGCGGTCACGGCGCTGATGACGGCGGCCAAGCAGCTCCGCGGGCGCGCGCGCGAGAAGCTCGGCGACCACGTGCCGTCGTTCAAGGAGTTCACCGACCAGCTCGAGAGCATCCTGGCGACGCTGCCGCCGGAGGAGCCGAAGCCGGCGGCTGTCCCTGCGGACATCTTCGCCCAGCCGGCCGCGTCCGCGCCGGCCGCCGCGCCGCCGCCGGTGGTGCCGCCGCCGGTGGTGCCCCCGACGGTGTCGTCGCCGGCCCCGGCCGCGCCGCCGCCCCCGGCCGCGCCGGCCCGACCGACGCCGAAGGACCTCGCGGGGCCGTGGCTCGCGCCGATCCCGGGGCCGAGCCCCGGCGGCAAGGACCCGATCGAGGGCACCGAGTACCAGACGATCCTCGCCGAGATCGACAAGCTGCAGTCGCCGACCGGCGGCGCGATCAGCTGGGCGGCGATCATCCAGAGCGCCGACACCTTGCTCAAGGGACAGGCGAAGGACCTGCGGGTCACGTGCCACCAGGCGCTCGCGCGCTTCAAGACCGGCAAGATCGAGGGCCTCGCGCTCGGCTTTGCGATCCTCGCCGAGGTCGCCGACGCGTTCTGGGACACCGCGTTCCCGCCGGCGTCGCGCCTGCGCGGCCGCGCGGGGGCGCTGCGCGGGACGCTCGACCAGATCGAGGCGGACCTCGCGGCGTACCAGCCGCAGCCGAGCGACCGCGCGGCGCTCGAGCTGCTGCTCGACTGCACGAAGCGGCTGCAGTCGGTGGTGCGCGCCCGCTATGCCGACCAGGCGCCGAACCTGCGGCTGCTGGTGCAGTCGGTCGAGCAATTGTTGATGACCGTGCCGGCCCCGGCCCCGCCGCCGCCGCCCGAGCCGCCGAAGCCGGCCGCGCCGCCGCCTCCGCCGCCGGTCGCAGCGCCGCCACCTCCGCCGCCTCCGCAGCAAGCACAACAGCCGGCGCAGCCGCAGGCCGCCGCGCCGGCGCAGGCGCCGAAGCCGGCGGCGACGGTCGCGGTGCCGACGGGCTCGGGCGCGGCGCCGATGGGGGAGATCGCCAACGCGGCGGCGGTCGACAAGTTCCTGCGCAGCACCGGCGAGGAGCTGGTCAAGCTGGCGCACGCGCTGCGGCGGGCGCGGACCGCCGACCCGCTCGCGTACCGGCTGCTGCGCTCGGGCCTGTGGATCTACATGGCCGCGCCGCCGCCGGTGCGGCCCGACGGCAACACGGCGATCGGCGGGCTGCCGGAGAAGGAGCGGACCAAGCTCGACGCGTTGCACGGCGGCGGCAAGTGGGCCGAGCTGGTCGAGCTCGCCGAGTCGCTGCTGCCGGCCAACCGCTTCGCGCTCGACCTGCACCGCTACACGGCCGAGGCGCTCAAGAACCTCGGCGCCGATCACGAGGCGGCCCGCGGGGGCCTGCTCGCCGAGGTCGGCGCACTGCTGACCCGGCTGCCGAAGATCACCGAGCTCAAGGACAACGCCGGCGTGCCGCTGTGCGGCGACGCGACCCGCGCGTGGCTCGACCGCGAGGTGCTCGCGGGCAAGGGGGGCGGCGGTGGCGGCGGCGGAGCTGCGGCCGCGCCGATGGTGATCGCCGCGCCGACGCCGATGGCGAGCGGGGTCGACGAGGAGGCGATCAAGCAGATCAAGGCGCTGCTGAAGGGCGGCAAGCGCGAGGAGGGGCTGCGCCTCGGGGCCGCGCGCGCGCAGGGGGCGGTCGGCGGGCGGGCCCGGTTCCTCCGCCGGCTCGAGCTCGCCGAGGCGTGCCTCGACGGCGGCGACGTCGGCCTCGCGCGCTCGCTCTACGCCGGGCTGGTCGGCGAGCTCGACCGCCAGCAGCTCGACGTGTGGGAGCCCGAGCTGGCGGCCCGCTGTCTCGAGGGACAGGCGAAGAGCTTGCCCAAGGGACAGCCGGCCGAGAAGGCCGCCGTCGAGGTCGTGCTCGGCCGGCTCGCCGGGCTCGACCCGCTGCGCGCGGCCGCGCTGGTGCCGAAGGGGTGAGCGCCGCGGGCGAGCGCGTCACAGCTTGAGCGCGAGCGTCGCCTTCTGCGGCGACGTCAGCGCGGGGAAGCGGGCGCCGCGGGCCGCCTTCTCGACGCAGATCCCGAGCGCCGAGCCGCCGATCGGCTTGTGCGCGGTCGCCTGGTCGACCTTGCCGTCGACGCCGACCTGGACGTCGACCTTGACGCTCGTGCCCGGGATCCCGAGCGCGCCGCAGGCCTTGAGCGCGCCCTGGACGCTGGCGGCGGCGGCCCGCAGGTCGGCGTCGCCGAGCGCGGCGACCGGGGCCGCCTTCGCGCCGGGCCCCAGCGGGCCGGGCTTCGACTTGCCGACCGGGCGCGTCTTCGGCTGCGCGGGCGCCGGCGGGTCGCTGGCCTTCCGGTCCGGCGGCGGAGCGGCGGGCGGCGGTTCGCTGGCCTTCGGGTCAGGTTCGACGGGGGGCGGTTCGCTGGTCTTCGGGGCAGGTTCGACGGCGGTCGGGGTCTCGGCGGTCGGCGCGGCGGCGATCGGCGGGCTGTCCGGGGGGTCGCTGGCCTTCGGGTCAGGTCCGGGGGAGGCTGCGAGGAACACGGCGAGCCCGGCCGCGACGGCGACGGCGAGCGCGGCGAGCAGCGCGACCGGCCGGGGCCGCGCGGGGGGGCGGACCGCGGCGGCGGTGGGGTCGTCGGCGGCGCGCAGGGCCGCGGCGAGCGCGTCGGCCGACTGGTAGCGGTCCTCGGGGCGCTTGGCGAGGCAGGTGAGGATCACCTCTTCTTGCGCCGGGGTGATCGGGCGCGTCGGGTTGGCCTTGCTCGGCGGCAGCGGCGGCTCGTTGATGTGCTTGGCGAGCACCGTCATGAACGCCTTGGCCTGGAACGGGACGCGGCCGGTCAGCAGGCGGTAGAGGATCACGCCGGTCGCGTAGATGTCGGAGCGTGCGTCGAGCGGCATGTCCTGGGCTTGCTCGGGGGACATGTACTCGGGGGTGCCGAGCAGGACGCCGGTCTGGGTGGTCTCCTGCGACCCGTCGCCGCCGACGATCTTGGCGATCCCGAAGTCGAGCACCTTGACGACCTCGAGGTCGCCCTGGCGGACCAGGAACACGTTGTCGGGCTTCATGTCGCGGTGGACGACGCCCTGGGCGTGCGCGGCCGCGAGCGCGGCGCAGATCTGCAGGCCGATCGCGCGGACGCGCGGCCACGGCAGCGCGCCCTCGCGGCGGAGCACCGACTTGAGGTCCTCGCCCTCGAGGTACTCCATCACGAAGAACGGAGCGCCGCGGTCGGTGTGGCCGAAGTCGGTGATGTCGACGATGTTCGGGTGGCGGACCCGCGACGAGGTCTTCGCCTCCTTGAGGAAGCGGTCGGCCAGCTCCGGCTTGTCGTGGAGGTTGGCGCCGAGGGTCTTGATCGCGACCTTGCGCTCGATCGCCAGGTGCTCGGCGAGGAACACCTCGCCCATGCCGCCCTTGCCGAGGCGCCGCAGGATCCGGTAGCGGTCGGCGAGCACGTCGCCCTCCTGCACGGCGGCGACCGGGGCGGCGATCCGCTGGCTCGGGCCGGTCTGGTGCTCGAGCGAGAGGCGCGTCGGCGTGTCGGCGGCGACCGCCTCCTCCTCGGTGCTCTCGGCGTCCCGCGACCGCTCTCCGCTCTCCGCCACGACCTCCACGATACCGCAGTCCGCCGGGCCGCGGCGGCGCGGGTTTGCGCGTCACTCCGCGCAGGCGGCGACCAGCTCGTTCTGGATCTCCTTGGCCATCGCCGTGAACTCGGCCGGGTCCGGCATGCGACACAGGGAGTCGATGGTGTGGCGGTCCTCGGGGAACGACTGGATGAACTTGCGCAGGATCGGGGCCGACTCGGCGCCGGTGCCGTCGGGGCCGGCGAGCGGGTCCCACGGGCACGCGGTGGTGTTCGGGTCCTCGTCGCCGAGCAGGCCGAGGACGTAGAGGTCGTCGCCGCCGTTCTTGAGCGCGGAGAGCGTGCTCTGCCACAGGCTCGGCAGCAGGTCGTCGGAGCCGGAGTTGCCCTGGGCGTCCTTGTCGTCGTCGTCCTCGTCGGTGGCGAGCAGGACGAGCAGGATGGCGCCGGGCCGGTGGAAGCCGGCGTTGCAGTCGACGTTCTGCTCGGGCTTGAAGCTGGCGAACAGCGCGTCGAACGGCTTCTCGTCGCCGCTGCCGCCCGCGCCGACCGAGAACATGCACGAGAGGTTGATCGGGGTCTCGAGGTCGGGCAGCGTCGCGTACGGCAGGCCCTCGGTGAAGTTGCAGGGCTCGCCGTCGCTGTTGGCGCGGACGAGCGCGCCGAGCTTGCGGCAGCCGGTCGGGTTCTGCTGGTAGGCGTCGGTGGTGATCACGCCGAAGTGGAGGCTGCACGCCTGCTGGAGCGAGGCGGTGACGACCTCGCTGAACGCGAGCATCGCCGACAGCAGGATCGGCCCCTTGCCGTTCATGCTCGGCGAGTTGTCGATCACGAGCAGCATATCGATGTCCTTGCAGCGGCCGAGGCCGCAGCCGCCGCCGGTCGTCGAGCCCTCGCTCGTCGTCGTCGGGCCCTCGGTCGAGGTCGAGGCCGCGGGCTCGGTCGTCGCGGGCTCGGTCGTCGAGGTCGTCGGCGCGCCGGTCGAGGTCCCGCTCGTGTCGGTCGTCGGCGGGATCGTGGTGGTGGTCGTCGTCGGCTCGCCGGTCGTCGTCGTCGTCGTCGTCGGCTCCGGTCCCGCCGTCGCGCCGCCGCACACGCCGTCGGTGCAGCGCAGGCTCGGGCCGCAGTCGGCGTCGGACATGCACGGCTGGCCGGCGAGGAAGCCGCCGGTGAAGCAGGCGCCGAGCGCGAGCGCCCAGGCGAGGTGTAGCGGGCGCGCCATCGTCACGGTCTCGCGACAGTATCGGCGAGGCCGGGCGGGCGCCGCAACGGCGGCGGCGATTGGCTGTCTCTTGAGACATGCCCGATCGGGCGGGTCCGCGCGGCGCGGGGCCGCGCAGGCCGGCGGGCCTTGTGGCCGCGCGGGCGACCGCCTACGCTGCAGAGGTTCGATGGCGAGGTGTTTCGAGGCGCGAGCGGTCGCGGCGGGGCTGGTGCTCGCGCTGGCCGGGGGTCCGCCGGCCGCGGGTGCGCCGGCGCGGCGGCCCGCGAAGCCGCCCGCGCAGCCGACCGCGCAGCCGCCGGCCGACGACCCGCTGGCGAAGGTCGCGGCGCTGGCCCAGGAGGCGCAGACGCGCTTCGAGACGGCCGACTACGCCGGGGCGATCGACCTGTGGACCCAGGCCTACGCGGCGCTGCCGGCCGACCCGGCCTACGGGCAGCAGCGCAGCGTGCTCGCCTATCAGATCGCGCAGGCGTGCGTCGAGGCGTACGCGATCGACCCGCAGCTCGTGTACCTGCGCAAGGCGGCGCGGCTGTTCGAGTCGTACCTGGCGACGATCGACCCGGGGGACCGCGAGACGGTCGCGGCGGTGCAGCGCGAGCTCGACGGGCTCAAGGCGAAGATCGCCGAGGCGGAGCTGCGCGATCAGCAGAGCGCCGCGGCGGAGCGCGAGCGGCTGGCGGCGGCGGAGCGCGAGCGGGCGGCGGCGGCGGAGCGCGAGCTGGCGGCGCGGCGGCGGCAGGCGGAGGAGGCCGAGCG